>Ga0163150_10000417_pt1 | contig 80155 bp, 61 predicted proteins | sample OliLakLV19P2IB_FD_148628 | JGI IMG/M metagenome (GOLD analysis project Ga0163150, IMG submission 148628) | Freshwater microbial mat bacterial communities from Lake Vanda, McMurdo Dry Valleys, Antarctica - Oligotrophic Lake LV.19.P2.IB | ecosystem: Environmental > Aquatic > Freshwater > Lake >... | reverse complement strand
GCTGCGTGCCGCGCCCGCGGGCGCGGCCCGCGGGCGCGGCACGCAGCAACCCTTGGGAGAGGAATGACGTGAGCAGGGTCAAGTCAGCCGGAAAGGGCGGCTCGGCATGGAAATGGCTCCTGATTGGAGCCGTCGTCATCGGCGTGTTCGTGGCGTCACGCTTACTGCCATTCGCCGAGTGGATCGAACAGTTCACGGGCTGGATTGAATCGCAGGGCGCGCTGGGCGTGGCGTTGTTCGCGGGTGGCTACGTGCTGGGCACGGTGCTTTTCTTTCCCGGTTCCCTGCTCACGCTGGCAGCGGGCGTGGCTTTCGGCTTGTGGGGAATTCCCGTGGCGCTCGGCAGCGCGACCACCGGAGCCGCATTGGCGTTTCTGGTGGCGCGCTATTTCGCGCGCGGGGCCATCGAGCAGCGGGCGCAGCAGTATGAGAAGTTTGCAGCCATCGATGCGGCCGTGGGCGAGAATGGCTGGAAGATCGTCGCGCTGTTGCGACTTAGCCCGCTGGTGCCATTCAATCTGGCCAACTACTTCTTCGGTCTGACGCGGGTCGGATTCTGGCCCTACGTGGCGGCCAGCTTCGTGGGCATGGCGCCTGGGACCAGCCTCTACGTCTACCTGGGGCACGTGGGCAAGGTGACGCTGGGCGGCGGCAGTCAGGGGACGACCCTGCAGCAGTGGCTGCTGTTGGGTATCGGTCTTGCAGCCACGGCTGCGGTCACCGTCTATCTGACCCTGCTGGCGCGCAAGGCGCTGAAGTCGAACGTCGCTTCGCCGGTCGGGAAATCCGCGACTTGAATGCCGACGCTTGGATGATCGAAGCGGTGCAGCCGGCGCGACATCTGCCCTGGCTGGTCCTGGCGGGATTTGCGACGCTGCTGGTCGTCGAGCGACTCTTCCCACTGCGCAAGGCCGAAGCAGGGATGCTGGCGCGGCTGGCTGTCAATTTGGCCATTTCCGGACTGGCGTTGCTGGCCGCGTTCCTCGCCGTCAAGCCGGCTGCGTTGCGCGCCCTCAACTGGGCCGTCGATCAGCCGTTCGGCCTGTTGAGCCTGGTGCCCATGCCTCTCTGGGCGCAGTTCATCGTTGCATTCCTGTTGCTCGATCTTAGCTTCTACTATTGGCACGCTTTGAATCACCGGCTGCCGGTGCTCTGGCGCTTTCACAACGTGCATCACATTGATCCGCAGCTCGATGTTTCGACGGGCTTTCGGTTCCACTTCGGGGAGATCCTCTACTCCGCGTTGTTTCGAGTCGTGCAGGTATGCCTGATCGGCCCTTCCTTCGCCATCTTCGCCGCCTATGAACTCGTGTTCCAGGCGAACACGCTGTTCCAGCACAGCAACCTGCGGCTGCCGATTCGTCTGGAGCGGATTCTGAATACGGTTCTGGTCACGCCGCGGATGCATGGGATCCATCACTCCCAGGTGCGGCGCGAGCTGAACTCGAACTTCGGAGTCGTGTTCTGCTGGTGGGACCGCTTGCATCGAACGGCGGAACTGAGCGTGCCGCAGTCGCAACTCGAAATCGGCGTGGCAGGCTATTCCGGTACGGACGACAACCGGCTGTGGCATACGCTCACCTTGCCGTTTCGGCGGCAACGCGATTATTGGCATCGCCCGGACGGCACGATCCCATCGCGCGCGCGCGACGTTACGGCTTTGCGGCGAGGTTCCCTCGCAGAGTAATCTCGGAACGGGCAGAGCCGTCTTCGGTTTCGCTGTGCTGCCGGAGGGCCTCGAGCAGCGCCGGCAGTTCCCGCTTTAGGCTCTGCCGGATGAGCCACTGCGGGACATAGAATCGCGGCACGATGTGTACGCGGTAGGTGACGATCGTCGCCTCCCAGCCGGGCGCGGGCCGTAGCTCCCACAGGCCGCGGTTGTCGCTGAGATCTCCACGCAGATGCTCGAATCGCACGCTGCGGCCCGGATCGTACTCGGCGCGGAACACGTAGCGCGTACCGGGCAGGTACCAGCCGAGATCGACGAGGTGCTCGATGACCTGCCAGCTTTGGTCCTGCGCGGCTTCGAGCACCACGCAGTGTTTAAGGTGTGGCACGAACGCAAGCGCTGCGGGGCAACTGCTCATGGCTGCGTAGATGACGTCGCGTGATGCTGCGATGGAAACCGCCGCACGCACGTCGCCGCGGTTCTCATCGCGGCGGACGTCGGCATCGACGAGGACCTCTCCGCGTTTCAGCATCTCGAACTGCGATTCACTCAGGTCCCAATCAACGGCAGCGCTGGACGGGCTCCACAGCAGGCAGAAAACGACGAGGAAGCGCCCGAAGGCCGTGGGCATGGCGCAGGCCATGGAGTGGGCTCTCACTCGTTGAGCGTCCAGTCGTAGTCGAGATGGATCACGCGCAACCGGCCTGAGCGCAGCAGGGCGGCGCGCGCCGGGTCGCCGCTGTGGCTCGCCACGAAGTCGGTCACGCCGGAATGCGACTGGCCGGCGTCCGGCGCGACGAAGTCCTCGGCAAACCACTTGAAGATCGTGGAGATCCGGACTTCGTTGCGGGATTCGTCGATGCGAACGCCCTTGTCAATATCGGCGACGAAAGCGCGTGCCTGTGCATCGAGCTGCGCGTCGAGAACCGCGGCGCGGTACGGCTCATTGCGGAGGGAAGGACAGCTCTTGGCCGCGCAAACCAGTGCCATGTGGACGCGGGGCTCGCGAAAGCCCGGTCGTACGATCTCATGCTCGATCTCGTCGAGCGATACGCGCCGGCCGCCGGCCTGGAATCGCTTGCCCTTGAAGGCGCCGGAAATCTGCCAGATGCTGTTGGCAGGAAACGCGAGCCCGACCAGCGAGCGGCCCTCAATCGGGTAATGATCCACGATCGTCGCGAGCACGAACGCGTTGTAGGCGTTCAGCCAGTAGGCGAGCTGTTCATCGCGCGTGAACTGCGCGAGGGCCTTCGCACCCACGGCACCAACCGCGCGCGTGTAGAGCCCGAGCGCAGCACGCTCCCGCTTCAGCCCGGCGTAGTCCACGTGCCCATCGTTGACGTATTGCCTGAGCAGTGGCGCGAAGTCTCCGTGATCATGATCGAATCCGGCCTGTTCCAGGCCGAATGCAGGCTTGAACGACAGCACCGGACTCGCAAACAGGAGCCCAGCCAGGAGGCCGCGCAGCATGGCTTTCATCCGCGTTTCCAGGCTAGCCACCAACCCAGCAGGCGCCGGGTCCGGGGCGTCAGCCGCTTGCGGTTCCAGGCGTCCGCAATCCGCCGCAGGTACTCGGACCGTGTCGGATAGGGCAACACCATCGATCCGAGCGATCCGAGGCCGACGCCGGCGCTCATCATGACGATCAGCGGTGCGAGCTGCTCGCCGGCGTCCTTGCCGACGATGGTCGCGCCGATGATACGGTCCGAGCCCTCGGCAGTCAGTACCTCGACGAAGCCGTCACCGTCGTCATCCGTCTTGCCGCGGTCGAGGTCCCCGAAGTCAAAGCGAAACCGCTCGTAACGAGTACCGGCCTGGTCGAGATCGGCCCGCCGCGCCCCGACATGGGCGACTTCGGGCTTGGTATAAGTGCACCAGGTCGGAATCAGCCGATCGTTGCGCGCCCTGCCGAGGAACAGGCTGTTGCGAATGACGATTCGCGCCTGCGCGTCGGCGGAGTGCGTGAACTGAAGTCGCGAACACACGTCGCCGGCCGCGAAGATGTCCGGGTGCGAGGTCCGCAAGCGCGCATCGACTGCGATTCCGGCCTGCGGATCGAAACGCACGCCTGCGCGTTCGAGCCCGAGGCCTTCGACATTGCGCCGCCTGCCCGCCGCGGCGAGGACCGCGTCGGCCTCGATTCGGGTGCCCCCCTCGAGATCGAGCTTTGCACCGGTTGCTGTCCGTTCCGCGGCCAGCACGCGCGCCCCGAAGTGCAGACGCACGCCATCGCGTTCGAGGGCAGCGGCAACCCGTGCGGCGGCCTCGTCGTCGTCCGCCGGCAGCACCCGCGGCTGCATCTCGATGAGATCAACTGTCGTGCCCAGACGGGCAAATGTCTGCGCCATCTCGCAGCCGATGGGTCCGGCGCCGAGGATCGCCAGGCGCCGCGGTTGGGATTTCAGGTCGAAGATCGTCTCATTGGTCAGGGCCGGCAATTCCTTCAGCCCGGGCACGGGCGGCAACGCCGCACGCGCGCCGGTGGCAATCACGGTCTTGCGCGTATGCAGGATGGAGTCGCCGACGCGGACTCGGTGTGCATCCTCGAAGCTGGCCTCGCCTAGAAACATATCGACGCCCGCGGCGGTGTATCGTTCCACGGAATCATGGGCCGCGATGATCGATCGGATCGCCCGCATGCGCGCAAACGCCGCATCGAACCCGAGGCTCGCCGACGCTCCGGCGAGCAGCGCTTTGGACGGCACGCAACCCACGTTCAGGCAATCGCCACCCATTGCGTGCCGCTCGACGAGCGCGACCCGCGCGCCGAGTCCCGCGGCTGCGATCGCGGTGACGAGCCCCGCGGGACCTGCGCCGATGACCACCAGGTCGTAGCGCGATCTGGGCGCTGGATTGCGGTAGCCTGCAGGGAAAACCAGCTTCCGCCAGGTGCGGTCGAATTCTTCGCCGGGGTAGGTCATGGGATGGGAACCGTTGGGTACGGAAAGGGACCGTTCGGACGCGGCAGATATTACGACATCGGTAATAATCGCGCGGGCGAGGCGGTCCACTGAACCAGGCGATCTCCAATCGCCGAAGGATCAACGCATGCCGGCTTCCCCAACCTCGCTCGCCGGCCTCCTGCGTGGCTGGCAAGGCCTATGTGCCGGCGCTTGTGGCTCGCTCGCGTTGCTGGCCGCGCCCGAAGCCGAAGCCCAGCAGGCGGGCCTGGCGATCAACGTCGTGGCCGGTGCCGACGGTGGGCCGGTGTCCGGGGCACAAGTCGTCGTCGAGAATTCCTCGATCGGGTTGCGACATGAATTGCGGACCGGGCCGCTCGGCGATGCCCGACTGGCAGGACTGCCGAGCTCCGGCCAATACGTCGTGATGCTGGTGGGAAACGGTGAGACTTCGGTACGTTCCGCACCGCTGGAGTTACGCAACAACTACGTCCGAACCGTCACCCTGATCGCCGATCCGGCCCGGCTCGAAACCGTGGTCGTCGAGGGTGAGCGCAGCATCGCCTCGCTGAACACGATCAACGCAGAAGTCTCCGCCACGCTGGATCAGCGCGAGCTGGCCAAACTGCCGATCGAGGGCCGCGACCTGTTGCGCGCGCTGGTGCGGTTGCCGAACGTCGTGCCTTCCACGGGCTTCTTTCCCGAGGCGCCGCCGATATCAATCAACGGCGCGAATGGCCTGACCGTCAGCTACCTCATCGACGGCCTCGAAAACAACGAGAACTTTCTCGGCGGGCAGAAGTTTCCCGTGCCGCTTGGCGCGGCCCAGGACGTGACCGTGCTGTCCAACAACTTCTCCGCGGAGTTCGGGCGCAGCGCGACCGGCATCGTGAACGTGACCTCGCGCGCGGCCGGCAACGAGTTCGAGTCGGAGTTCTTCGCCCTGTCGCGGCCCGGGCAGCCGTTCGACTCGCGCTCGGCTTTCGCACAGCGTGACCTGTCCGGCAACCCTGTTGGCGAAGAGTTCGAGCGGCTACAAGCGGGCTTCTCGCTCGGCGGGCCGCTGGTGCGGGACCGCAGTTTTCTGTACGGCAACGTCGAGTATACGGAGGACACCAACCAGACCGTACTCGATGCGCCGGCGGTCGGTGCGGTCGACAGCCTGGTGGGAAACAACCGTTTCCTGCTGGCGTCGACGCGGCTGGATCACCACTTCAACGACCAATGGGTGGGCACACTGCGCGGCAATCTCGGCCGGGTGACGATCGAGCGTCCGGGCGGAAGCCTCGGCGGCGGCAGCGTGCAGTTTCCCTCGGCCGGCTCGGACCAGGATCGTGATTCGACCATCGTCGCGGCAACGCTGGCCTATGCCGGCGACGTCTGGAACTACCAGGGCAGCCTGTTATGGAGTGCGTTCGACTGGGCCTATGGCGAGCCCCAACAGACGGGTCCACAGGTCGTGGCACGCGATCCCACCGGTCTGACGGTTGCGGTCGTCGGTCATCCGGGCTTCGTATTCGACAGCCGCGAGCGCACGATCCAGACGCAGCACAAGGCGGAGCTGGCGCGGGGCGCACATCGGGTCAAGTTCGGCGTCGACCTCATACAGTCCGACTTCGACCTGCAGGGTGGTGGCAATCCGGACGGCAACTTCGTCGTCGACCTGACCGACGCGCAACTCGCCGACCTGCGTGCGCTGAATCTCGGCGCGGCGCTTGGTGCGGACGAAATACTCGCCCTGGATCCCGCCGTGGCGAGTTACGGCGTCGAACTTCGACCCGCGTCGTTCGGCCGTCCGCAGCGGCTCGCCGCGCTCTACTTCGAGGACGAGTGGCAGATCGGCGCACAACTGACGGCCACGCTCGGCCTGCGCTGGGACTACGATTCGCTCACGGGCGAGGGCGGCGGCGGCGACGATCTCGACAACTTCGGCCCGCGATTCTCGCTCAATTTCCGCCCCGATGAGCGAAACGCGCTGCGCTTCGGCGCCGGAATCTTCTACGACAAGCTGACCTACGCGGTCGTCTCGGACGCCCTGCAACGCAACACCACGAGCGACGCGTTCCAGGCGCAGCTTCAACAACTGGTCGCCAATGGCGCCCTGCCGGCCGGCACCGATCTCGAACGCGCGACTTTCGACGGCAACCTGACCGTCAACCCGGACTGTGACACGGTGTCGGCTTGCCCGCCGTCATCGGACGTGCAGGGGCTGCGCGACACTGCCGTGATCAACGAGGCGCGCATACTGAATCCGAGCGGGTACGACAGCCCCTATGCGGCCCAGTTCGCGCTCGGCTGGCAGCGCCAGATCGACGACCTGTGGAGCGGCTCGGTCGACTTGATCTACAACCGCTCGCACAACCTGGTCCGGCTGCGCGATCTAAACGCGCCGCTGCCGTTCACGTCGGACGCCTCTGTGCTCTCGGATGCTGTCATTGCCGAGTTGCGCGCCCTGCCGGACAACGACGCGCGCCACGCCCGGGCCGCGGAGCTCGGGCTGGTACGCTCGCAGGCGGATGCCGACGCCAGCCGGCCGATCGCCGTGGTGCCGGGCGGCGCGCGCCAGATCACCGTCTCGGAAACGGCAGGCAACGCCACCTACCGGGCGCTGAACCTGGCGCTCGGCAAGGCGCGTGGAGCCGATGCCTGGTCCGCGCGCTTGTCCTATACGCTCGCGAGGCTCACGAACGACACCGATGACATCAACTTTCGCGCCTCGAACTCGAACGATTTCGCCGCCGACTCCGGTCCGTCCGCGAACGACCGGCGTCACGTGATCTCGCTATTCGGCTCCTGGTTCGCGGGCGACAGCCTCACCTTTACAGCCGCCGGACTGTTTCAGTCCGGTCAGCCGGTCAACAGGGTCCCGGATGCGAGCCTGTTCGGCACCCAGGATCTCAACGGCGACGGCGCGTCCTTCGGCGAGAACTTCATCGGTAACTCTGATCGCTATCCGGGCGAGTCGCGAAATTCCGGCCGGCTGCCCTGGTCGAAGACGGTGGATCTCGGCGCGCGCTATCGCATCGACCTGGCCGCTACGGAACTCGAATTCGTGTTCGATGTGTTCAACGTCTTCAATGAAAACAACACCTCCGGATTCGCCAATGCCGCAACCACCTCCAATCAGATACAGTTCGGTGGTGGCGCACCGTTCGTGCAGCGCAATGCCGGCCCGCCGAGGCAGTTTCAGTTCGGGGTCACCGGCCGCTTCTAACACGGGTTCGTCTCGCGCGCGGGCGGGGAGTATCGAGACTTGAGCTATCTCGCGTCGCTGCAAAGCCTGCTCGGCATCGCCGCGATCCTGCTGATTGCCTGGTTGTTGAGCGAAAACCGCCGCGTGCTCCCGCCCTGGCGTTGGGTGGCCGGTGCCGTGCTGTTGCAGGTGGCCATCGCCCTGATCGTGCTGCGCGTGCCAGTCATCTGGGAAGCGCTGCGCATCGCCAACGTGGCCGTCAGCGTTCTGCAGACGGCGAGTCTCGCCGGCTCTTCCTACATGTTCGGCTACCTGGGCGGGGCCGAACTGCCCTTCGCGCTGAAGCCGGGCGTGCAAGCGCCGGTCAACATTGCATTTCAGATTCTGCCGATCGTCATTTTTGTATCCGCGCTGGCGGCATTACTGTGGCACTGGGGCGTCCTGCAATGGATCGTCCGGGCACTGTCCTGGGCACTGCGACGGACACTCGGCGTGGGCGGTGCAGTCGGCCTCAATGCCGGCGCCAATGTCTTTCTCGGCGTGGTGGAGGCGCCGCTGGTGGTGCGCGCCTATCTCATGTCGATGAGCCGCGCCGAGCTGTTCATGGTGATGACGCTTGGCATGTCGACGGTATCGGGTGTCGTTCTGGTGCTCTACAGCCAGACGCTGTCGCAGGTGGTCGACAACGCCTTCGGTCACATCATCACCGCCTCGCTGATCTCTCTGCCAGCCGCGTTGCTGCTGGCCCGGCTGATGGTGCCTGGCGAGGGCGCGACCGACGCCGATTTCAAGGCGTCGCTGCGTTTCGAGAGTTCGATCGACGCCGTCGTGCGCGGTACGATGGACGGCCTCGCGCTGTTCCTGGCCGTGATCGCCGTGCTGATGGTGGTGTTCTCGATGGTGGCGCTCGCGGATCACATGCTCGGCGCGCTGCCCGACGTTGCTGGCTCCGCGCTGACGCTGCGGCGAATCTTCGGCTGGCTGTTCGCGCCCCTGATGTGGACGCTGGGCGTGCCCTGGGCCGAGGCCGTCGATGCCGGTGCGCTGATGGGCACCAAGGCGATACTCAACGAGTACGTTGCGTATCAGCAGCTCGCAACCGAATATGCCGGCCGGCTGTCGGCCCGCTCGACGCTGATCGTGACCTATGCGCTGTGCGGATTCGCCAACCTGGCGAGCATCGGGTTGCTGGTCTCGACGCTCACGACGCTGGCGCCGGCGCGGCGCTCCGAGATCCTCTCGCTCGGCGTCAGGTCATGGATTGCCGGCAACCTGGTGACCTCCATGGTTGGCGCGGTGATCGGCCTCGTGACGCCCGCCTGAGCGCAGCATGCTCGACAGTATGCTGCGCCCGCTGATCGATCCGCCGCTGAACTCCACGGCGCGGCTGCTGGCGCGCACCGGCATCACGGCCAACGCGCTGACCGTCGCCGGCGTGTTGGTGGCCCTGGCGGCTGGGGTCGCGCTCGCCCTCGGACACTACGGCGTCGCGCTCGCGCTGATCCTTCTCAACCGGCTGCTTGACGGGCTCGATGGCCCGCTCGCGCGCCTGCGCGGTAGCACCGATTTCGGCGGTTACCTCGACATCGTCTGTGATTTCAGCTTCTACGCCGTGATTCCGCTCGGATTCGGGCTCGCCGATGGGCGCAACCTGCTGCCGGCGGCCAGCCTGCTGGCGGCTTTCCTCGGCGCGGGGACCAGTTTTCTCGCCTACGCGATCATCGCCGCCAAGCACGGGCTCACGACCGAGGTGCAGGGCAAGAAGTCGTTCTTCTTCCAGGGCGGCCTCTGCGAGGGCACCGAGACCATCGCCGTGTTCGTGGCGGCCTGCCTGTGGCCGCAGTGGTTTCCGCAGCTCGCCTATGGGTACGCGGCGTTGTGTGTCGTTACCGTGCTTCAGCGGATCGCCAGCGCCCGCCGCCGGTTCGGGGCAGGCACGCCGCGCGGGTAACGGCGCGCGCTCTACGGGCGGGTTCAGGAGATCTCGCGCGCCACAGCCAGCAGTTCGGCGGATTGCAGCCGTACCTTGTAGTCGGGATCCGCGAAAACGAAGCGGATCGTACCGCTGCGGTCGACGATGAACACGGCCGGCACCGGCAGCTGGTGATGTGTCTCGCCGGAGGCATCTTCGAGGTCGATCCCGTATGCCTGGTATTGCTTGTAAGTCGCATCGTCGAGGCGGAAGGCGATGTTGAACGCCCGCGCGGCCTGCATGCGGCTGTCGGACAGAAGCGTGTAGGTGACCTTCTGATCTTCCAGGCTCGATCGCAGCACTTCAGGCTTGTCTCCGCTTAGGAACAGGACGTCGAAACCACGCGCCTGCAGCTCGCCCTCGGCCTTGCGCAGCTCCGCGAGATTCGAGTTGCAGTACGGACACCAGCCGCCGCGGTAGAAGATCAATACCGTCGGTTTGGTGAGCTTTGCCGGATTAAAGGCATAGTCCGATCCGTCCTCGCGCCGCACGACAAAAGCCGGCGCTGCTGCCCCGACGGCCAGGGGCTTCACGAGCTTCGCGTCGGTCGGCACCTCGGCAGCGGCAGTCGTCATGCCGGTCGTCGCGGCTACCACCAGGCAAGCAAGAAACAAGCTGCGTAGGGTCATGGGCATGTCAATCCTCGGCTGCGAAATGAGTGTCTGATCCAGTTGACCGGCGAGCGGGCGAAAAAATTACTCCTTCAGGCAACACTGAGCAACAACGGTTCAATTGTTTCTCCACATTCCGTACAAGAAACGTCCGGGGGGTTTTTCTTTGTTCAGTCTAGGTGCCACTTCTTGAGCGGCGCCACCCGCGCGATGCCGTCAAAGGCCTGGTCCGTGCTCAGCAACGTGAGCCCATGCCGGATGCACAGCTGCGCGATCAGAGCGTCGATCGTCCCGATCTGTAATCCGCTGCGCCGGCACTCGTTGCGCAACCCGGCCGCTGTGACGTGATCATTTCTGTCTGGCACCAGCAAGGGCAGGGCGGAAAACCGCTCCTGGATCAGCTCGCGAGCCTTCGGGCCGGAGAATCCCTGCAGCAATTCCTGCAGCACCAAGCCTGTCGTCACGAGCGAATCGCCGCGCTCGAGGGCGCGCAGCAATTCGGAAACTTCAGCCTCGGTGCCCGGTGGATCCCGCCGCAACGCGAGCGACCAGACGCTCGTGTCGACGAACAGGCTCACGAGCGGGAACGCTCTGCCTTGTAGTCATACGATGCGTCCCATTCGAGCTTCCCGACCAGATCAAGGAGCCGTTTCTGGCGGCGGCGCGCGATGAATTCCTCGAGCGCGCGTGTTACCGCGGCTTTTTTGGTCCGCTCACCGCTGACTTCGAGGGCCCGCTCGATGAGCGCCGGATCAATGGATAGATTAGTAGCCATGTGTAATTCTCCACACACATGCTTACACACGAGAGCGGCAAAGACAAGTGTCAGCTTGGCTGTGGGCCAGGGGTTGTTCTTTGCGCGCGTGTCACCCGTTCGGGTGATTCGACTCTCTTTCCAATTGCTTGTAGGACATCGCCGCAGCTGGGGGGAGAGCGTGACGCAGTGCGCAAAGCACTGCCTGCCGGGCGGGCATTCTCTGGCATCCGGATAGCCCGGCGACACCGCCCGCAGGAGACCGTGAAACCGCCGCACACAGGAAACGCGCCCCTGGCCCAAGCCATGGCGCTTCAGGCTCTGATCGGCCGCGCATGTCGTCGCCTATTCGCTTTCCGGTCCCAACTCCGTTTTGGCATCGTCGCCCATCTCGTGCTGGCGTTCCTTGCCGTCGGCACGTTGGCCGTGGCCGCAAACCTGTTCGCGGTCCATGGAACCGTTTTCGTGGCACAAACACCGCTGCCGGTGCAGAAGATCGTCTACGTGCCCGTCGCGGCGCCCCCTCGCGAATCACCAGTGGCTCAGCCTGCGCCCGTGGAAGCCGCGCCCCTTGATGCCACTCGACTTCGATCCGCGGTGCACAACCTCGAGCAGGTCGCGCGAGCGCGCACTCATGTCGGCGGCGACGCGGCCGGGCAGAGGTTGGTTGCCGCAACGAAGACCGTGGACCTTGAGGCGTCTGACCTCCTTCATCGCACCCGCATGCGCGTCGGCAGCGATCGGGCCGGCCATTTGCGGAATGCAATCGACGAGCTGACCGCGGCAGCGCTTGAGGTGGACAGGCTGGCGGAAAGACAGCGACAAATTTCCACCGAGTATCGTCGGCATTTCGAGGCGATGGACGCTCGCATGGCACAGTCCATCGACCGGGCGTGGAAGATCTTTGGGCGAGTCATTGCGCGGGAATCGATCGTCGAGTTGAGCCGCCAAGTCGCTGAAATCAGGCGTCACCTTGCCGAGCTCGACCAGGATCCCAACTCCGACGGGGATGCGGCAAACCTCGAGGCGAGCGAAGCCGCGTTCCTCGAGGTTCTGGAGAAAAAAACCGCCAGCCTCGCCCAGTCACAGGGAGAAACTTGGGTCGCCCGGATGCGCACCGATCATGGCCTGCTGGTGGCGGGGCGGGTGGCGCTCGAACGGACACGAGAGGACCTGCACGCGGCCCTCGACAGGTTTTCCGCCGCGGGCGCTGCGTTCGAGCCAGCTATCGCATCGATAACATCGGCTTCGGCGCAGCCGGCGGTCGTCGTGACCAGGCCAGCGCGCACGCCGTCGGAGTCCATCGCCGCCGAGACACCGACGGCGGAGACGCCGGTGCCGGAGACCCACGTGCAGGTGCCCGCGGGCGAAACGGGACGGCCCGACCCGTCGAGAATCCTCGCCTGGGTCAGCGTCCTCGTGCTTTTCGTGCTCCTGATCGTCTCGAGCCTCATGGCTATGCGCGTCATCGGCCCCGTGCGCCAGCTTCAAGCGGCGACCCGGCACCTGCAGGAGGGCAAACTTGACGCGCGTGTTACAGGCGGCGGAATACGCGAACTCCACGAGCTGGGGGTGTCTTTCAACCAGATGGCGCAGCGACTTGCGGATGCGCGCATAGAGAGCGAGGACTACCAGAAAGTCCTGGAAACCCGCGTGTCCGAGCGCACTCGGCAGCTGCAGCACCTGGCAGAGCATGATCCCCTGACCGAGCTGCCGAACCGTCGGCAACTGTTTACCCAACTCACGGCCGCGCTTTCCGAGGCGGATGCCAGGGCCGGCGTGCTCGGCGTCATGGTTCTGGACCTGGATAACTTCAAGAACATCAACGACACGATGGGGCATTCCTATGGAGATCGAGTCCTCCAGGGAGTTGCCAAGCGCCTCGACGCCGTCGTATCGCCCTGCGGCTTCTCGGCCCGGCAGGGCGGTGACGAGTTCACCATCGTTTGCTCCGAGGCGAGTGGCGTGGACGACGTCGTCGCGGTGGCACAGAAAATTCTCACGACCTTCCAGGAGCCCCTGAACATCGACGGACGTGAGCTGGCGGTCAGCGTCAGCATCGGAGTGGCCGTATTCCCGCTTCATGCCAGCGACGCAGATGCCCTGCTCAGGGCCGCAGACGCCGCGTTATTTCGCGCGAAAGCGCTTGGCCGTCACCGGATGAACGTCTTCAGCCCCGATTTGCTGGACGCAGCCGCGTCGCGTTTCAGGACCGAGCAGGGGCTGCGCCAGGCGATCGAGCGCGGCGAGTTTGAGTTGGCATTCCAGCCGGAGGTCGACACCGCCACATTTGCCGTGCCGCTGGTCGAGGCTTTGCTGCGCTGGCGATTGCCGGACGGGCGGTTGGCGAGTCCAAGCGACTTCCTGACGGTCGCAGAGGACTCCGGCCTCATCGTCGAGATCAGCGATTGGGTCCTGCGATCGGCGATCGCCGCCGCTGCACGGTGGCGCCACGACGGATGGACAGACGTGCGGGTGGCGATAAACGTATCCCCGCGCCAGGTTGCGGCGCCTGACTTTGCCACACGGCTCGTCGGGCTCCTCGATGAGGCCGGGTTGCCGCCCAGCTGCATCGAAATCGAGCTCACCGAGCACGTGCTGCAGACCGGTGAAGCCACGATCGACACGCTGCGCACGCTGCGAGGCCGCGGGATCGGCATCGCACTGGACGATTTTGGCACCGGCTATTCGACTCTCGCTTCCCTCGAGCAGTTACCCTTCACGCGCGTGAAGCTGGATCGCAGCCTGGTCGCGCGCATCGATACGGCCGACCGCTCGCTGGCCATCGCCCAGACCATCATCGAACTATGCCGGCGCCTGGGACTCGAGATCACCGCGGAAGGCGTGGAACGCGTCGAGCAATTTGACATTCTCGCGCGTGCGTCCGGCATGCATGTGCAGGGGTACCTGCTGTCCCGACCCCTGCCGGCCGATGCGGTACGCCGCGAAATCGCCGTTCTGCCGGCGCGGATGAAGGCGCTTCGCCTGGCGCCCGCAATCGCCGCATCTCCTCCGCGCGGAAGGCGCGCGGCTTCCGCCTGACCCGCACGCAGCCCCCATGCCGAAAATCTCGGCAGTCATTCCAGCGCACGACGAAGCCGCGACTATCGCGGGAGTGATCCAGCCACTGCTTGCCGTGCCTTGGATCGACGAAATCATCGTGGTGAACGACGGTTCTGGCGACGATACCGCGGCGCGCGCGCGCGAGATGGGAGCGAAGGTCATCTCCATTCCGGTCAGTGGCGGCCAGCGCGCGCTGCGCCGGGAACTGTGGGACCAGGTACCCTCGACTTACAAGAAGAATTTCCAGATCGAGATCGCGCTCAACTTCTTCGCCAAGCAGTGCGGGCACCGCATGGGATTCACGGTCATGCCCGCGTTCGGCCAAGTGATTAAGGAAAGAAAGCGCGGGCTACTGCAGGGCCTGTTGCAGCGATTCTCGATGATCGGCGACATCTTGATTGTGAGCTGGCGTCTCTACATTGTGCTACAACTGCAGATGATGTGTTTCCCCATTCTCCGGAGAAGCCGATCCCATTCCGAACTCGAAAGTGGAAATGCACTGCGCCGATTGTAGTGTGATCGTGGGCCAGATAAGCGCAGGTTCGAGTGCCAGGGCTATGGGGTGCGGAGACGGACGCCCAATGACCGGTAGAGATCCAGCGTTCTCTCGAAATACTGGTCGCGCGTAAAGTTGTGGCGCACGTACTGCCTCGCCACCCGTCCCATTTCCGCGAGCTGGTCGTCGCCCATTGTCGTCACGTGCTGGAGGGCTCTGGAAAGATCCTCGATGTTCCCTGACTCGAACAAAAACCCGGTTTCTCCCTCCCGCACCATTTCGGCAATTCCGCCGATCCGGGCGCCGATCACCGGCTTGCCGCTTGCATAGCCCTCGAGAACACTGAGGGGAGCATTCTCATACCACCTCGACGGCAAAACAATGGCACGGGCTTCGCGCACGAGCCGCCATAATTGCTCGCCCGCGCAATGGCCCAGGAACTCCACGCCGGTTGCTTGCCCCGCAAGCGCTTGCAACTCATCCCTTGACGGACCCGTGCCTGCAATCTTGAGCCGCACGCCGAGGTTGACGGCGGCCCGAATCAAGGTATCGACGCCCTTCTCTGGAGCGAGCCGGCCGAAGTAGAGAAAGTAATCGCCCGGCGAGTAGTGCGGTTCAAAGCTCTCGGCGTCGATGTAGTTTGGAATGTAGAGAAGTTTTTCGCGAGGCCAACCCCACTCGGCGAGCTTTTCCCCGTAAAACTTGCTCGGCACGATTACCCGATCCAGATTGTCCCGGTAGAGCCCCAAGAATCGGTGCACCCCGGATTCGATCATGATCAACGTGCTGAGCGCGAGCGAACCGTGCAGGCAGCGGTTGACGGCCACGTTGAGAAGATTGCCTTGTTTGCACCGCTCGCACAGGCCGTGCTGATTGAACATCTTGTAGGCCGGACATGCGACCTTTAGATCGTGGGCCGTCATGACCGTCGGAACGCCCCGCTCGCGGAGAAGAGACAGAACCGAAGGCGACAGGTGATGATAGATGCAGTGTGCATGGGCAACGTCGGGCAGAAAGTGCTCCAGCAACCGGGTGAGCTTTCGCCTGGCATCCAGCGAATAGATAACCCTGCCTGCCATTACGGCCTTCTGCAGCAGGTTGTAGTCGAATCCGAACTCAATCTCTTCCGCGAAGTAGTCGCTCCATGGGGATGGCTCATTCTTCGGATGGCGCATCGTAAACACGGCGGTATCCCAGCCATGTTCCGAGAACAGGCGGTCGTTCTCGAGAAAGGCAGCGTCTGAGCCGCCGCGGCGGTAGTTATACGTATTGAGCGACAGTAGGCGCGGCTTGGCGGAGGTCTTCAAGTGCCCCGCCTGGAGCTCTGCAACATCGCCCGCGCCTGAATCCATGCGCGGCGTGGGTTTGCCAGTGCCACGCCGATGAGGTGGAGAGGGTAAGTCAACCTGTGCGGCAACGTCGAATGGCTATAGGCGCCGCCTCGTGAGAAAGGTTCGTACGAAAAATTACGCAGGAGCTCGCCCGTAATGTGCTCGACAATCTCTACCTCGCCGTCGCTCAACACAGACTCCCACTGGTCAAGCACATCCTTGGAAAGCCCTTTTTTGTCAGTATCGTGCTTGACGTTGGATGAGCCCCACTTTGGAACCAAGGACATCGCAGGCTCAAAAGGAACATCGAGAAAGTCGCAAATTGCGTGTATGTGCAACTCAGGGTCTGTAATCAAATCTTCGAATCGGGTCAGCATGACGCCGTGATGACCGCGAAGCCGCAACGCAGCTTCCGTCGCGTTCCTCCACAACTTCGCCATCGTCACCGGATGATAATTAACCCATGTGCGAATCGTTTCATGAAAAGGAACGCGCCTGGCACCCAGCAGACGCATCTTCCAGCGGTTCTTTTGCGATGCGACTACGGCGCGCGGATCGCGCACAACGTGGAGGAAGGCTGCGCCGGGCAGGTTTGCCAGAATGCTCGGCGCATAGAAGACGTTGCGCGGCGTTTGTTCACACACAATAAGCTTGCCAGATTCGGTGGCTAAGCAAGTGAGAGCCGCAGCGAACACGCCGTAGCCGGTGCGCTGTTCGGGCGCCAGTGATTCGCACAACTCCCTTGCTTTTGAAATCTCGAGTTCCGTTGGATCGGAGCCCCACACGTCACGATCTTGACGCGAGAAGATCTTTGCCGCCAGGCTTGTGAGTGCGCGAATGTTGAGCGTACCGACGGCGGTCGGGTCGCACAGATCGCCAAAATAGTGTAACTCGCGTAAGCCCAATATTTGCGAGTGGTTTCCCAGGATTCGACTCAACATCGTGGTACCGGAGCGCGAGGCTCCGGTGACGAATACAAAGCGCGTTCGCCGTGGATCGGACGAAATCATGCCGCGTACTACCCTAATTTGCCTGCAGGCCGTAGGCCAGCTGGACTACTCATGAGCGCAATATCGAATCCGGACAATTATGGTCAATGCGATCATTTCCTATACCAGAGTCAAATCGTCGCTGATATTATGACGACAAACGCGGAAAGAACTTTCAGAAACCTCCGTGACCGATCTTTGGCCGGCAATTTGCTCCAATCCCTCAAGGCAATGCAGATCTTCTCCGACTTTGCTTCCCGCGAGCACCTGTTGCCTACTACCAATGAAGCGCTGAACTGACATGCTCAAGACGGAAGCTGAAAGCTTCCTCGTCCGGACGCTCGTGGATTACCTGCATGGCATGGATAGCGGCACGCCGCACCTGCTCAACGTTGGCGCCGCGGACTCGCTGAGCATCGAAAAGCAACTTCTCGAAGCCGGGGCCAGGTTCGTCGTCGATCGAGTGGATGTCGACGCGTATGAAATTCGCGAGCCCTATGTCGGGAAGACCTGGACGGCGTCCGCTGAGCGGATGCCTGAGGTGCCTTCCGACACGTACGATGTGGCGTTCGCCAATTTCGTTCTGGAGCATGTTTCGGATCTCGACAGTGCGGCAACTGAGATTCTGCGCGTGTTGCGTAAGGGAGGCATCTTCGTTGCGTCGACCGTTAACGTCCGCGCCCCGGAGTTCTGGATCTCGAGTCACACACCCTTGTGGTTTCACGAATTTGTTCGCGGCCACCGGGCTTGGGCCACGGCTTATTCCTACTCCAGCGTTGAGGAGCTAGCACAGAAGTTCCAGCGGGCGGGGTTCGCGGTTGAGCAGCTCAGGTGGTTCCCGGTAGTGGGAGCGTACCTGCATCGAGTTCCAGTTTTGAACGTCCTTGCCCAGCTTTACGATGCCACGCTAAAGGGACTCAAACTAAACAGCATGCTCGGCAATATTTGTCTCGTTCTGCGGAAACCATGAGCCGAGAACAATGACCGCAGGCATGTCGTGAATCGCAGGACAATAATGATCACGGGCGGCGCGGGTTTCATCGGCTCCGCACTGGTTCGCCACTTGCTGGCTGACACCGCTACCGGCGTGGTCAATGTAGATAAGCTTACGTACGCGGGTAATCTCGAGTCTCTAGCCTCCGTCTCGCAGAACCCACGCTACGTTTTTGAGCACGTTGATATCTGTGACGCTTTGGAGATTCGTCGTGTGCTCGAACAGCACCGGCCGCAGTCGATCATGCATTTGGCGGCTGAATCCCACGTCGACCGATCCATTGACAACGCAGCTTCCTTCGTCCAGACAAATGTTGTTGGGACATACTGCTTGCTGGAGGAGGCTACCCGGTACTGGTCGCAAATGTCGCTTGCAGCGCGCGAGTCATTTCGTCTGGTGCACGTATCGACGGATGAGGTCTACGGGTCGCTTGGAGCGGACGGCAAGTTTACTGAGCAGACTGCCTACTCGCCGCATTCGCCATACTCGGCGAGCAAAGCGTCCTCCGATCATCTCGCGCGGGCCTGGCACCACACCTACCGGCTACCGGTGCTGGTGACCAACTGTTCCAATAACTACGGCCCTCATCAATTTCCGGAGAAGCTCATACCGTTGATGATCATCAACGCTTTGACTGGAAGGGCCTTGCCGGTTTATGGCAAAGGTTTGAATGTTCGCGACTGGCTGTTCGTCGAGGACCACGTACGCGCGCTGCGAGTCTGTCTCGAGCGGGGCGCGGTCGGGGCAACGTACAACATTGGTGGGAACTGCGAGAAGACCAATATCGACGTCGTGCGCGAGATCTGCGCGCGCCTTGATGAGCTGGTGCCGAATTCCAAACATTATCCTCACGAGTCGCTGATCACGTTCGTCGATGACCGCCCTGGTCATGACTTTCGGTATGCCATCGACGCCACCAAGATTTCCCGTGAGTTAGATTGGCGTCCCCAGGAAACATTCAGATCGGGCATCGCCAAGACGATTGCCTGGTACCTCGAAAACCAGACGTGGTGGCAACGGATTCTCTCCGGAAAGTATCAAATGGCTCGTCTCGGTCGCGGAAAGGCACCGACCGAACAGAAGTCATGACCGGCTTTTTGGGTCCCGCAATCCCGTTCAAGGCCCGCTATTCGTAGCCAAGCTGCCGGTTCAGCGCGCCCGCAACGCGCTCGAACTGCTCTAGCTGCTCGGCACTCAGGGTCGAGCGCCAACGCTCGTCCGGTGGTCTGATGCCGCGCGACAGGCTAAAGCGCGCAGGATTGCCGCCGGCGGAGTGGTGGGGTCGTCCACCGCCGACGTCCAGCATCTCGGGCGCAAACTCGACCCCTAGCCATTCGCACAACCGTCGAGCATGCAGAGCCGGGTCTGCGGCAAAATCCTCATAGCGAAGGGTCATCTTGTGCTCGTCGGGCACCCAGCGGCGCAGCAGCGGCTGCGCGAGCTTGTGGTAGTGAACCCAGCGTTCGACCGCATTCTCAGCGGACATGTACTTCACTCTTGAAGCGAGGACGGCGCGGCCATCCCGCAACAGGTGCAATATGCGGACCCGCGCCGGGTCGCGCAGGTAAAGGTGTGCGGCCTTCTTGGGGAGTTTTGACGCGTCGACGACCAGTTGCCTGTTCCACGCCTCCGCGGCGATCTGGTACAGCTTGATGGTGTTGTCGACGCTCGCGTGAATGGATGGCAACGTCAGCAGACGCAGGAGAACGCCATTCGGAGCCAGGCGCAGTGCCAGGGTGTCGGCGGCCCCCCGCATTTTTGCGGCAGCAATGCGCCGCCTGGTCTGGTGCTCGGTATCGATCAATCCGGATTCGATCCGGCTCTTCAAGGCGTCGCCGAGAAAGTATCCATACGGCGATGTCCGTAGGTCGACATTTTCTCGGCGGGCCAATAGCTCGAATACGGGCTGCCAGGCGGCGCAGGTGGCCAATGGCTCCCTGCAGGTGCACGGTTCCGCCATGGCGAGCTGCTTGGGCATTAACGAGACCTCGCCGAGGTTGGCGACGCGCGAGTGCATGCCGAGGACCAGGCTCAGCAGCGTCGAGCCGCCGTGTGGCGAGGACACGATATAAAGAAACTTCATTGAACTGTGGTCGTATCTGCGGATGCCCATTCCCAGGCTCTTGCCCGGGCTTGGCATTACATTGCGTCAGCGGCCAGGCGCTGTGTCGCTAGTTACATGCCCCGAGCGTCTCAAGATCGAACGGAACGCTCATCTCCGTGCGCGACGCTCCAAGATATATCGGCACGTTGGTCGGGGCTGTGCGATTGAAACAAACCGTAGAGCCCGCCGGGAACTCGAAGTCGAAGCCATCTTCGCTGGTACCCCCTACGCCGAGCGAGTACACGATCCGGCTGGGATCGCTGACATTCAGGATGTCGTTGGCCTCAATGCTGAAGCCGGTCACGCTGGTGAAAGTCTGGTCGGATTGTACGTCTCCCTTGTAGACGACCCAAGTGGCGCCGCCCGACGTCATCCGCACCTGCCAGGTATCGGTGGCGCAATTCTTCCAGATGAATAACGCTTGCTCCGTCGCCTTATTGTAAATGGGCGGGCCGCAGGGCGATAGCGCAGGCTCGCCTACGTCAACCTCAACAATGCTGCCATCCTCGGAAACGCGGTAGATGTGATCGGCAGTAACATTGGGATAAGTGGTGAGAGCACCGCTCGGCCAACGGACTTCGATATCCGCCATCGTGTTGGTCGCCAGCCCGAAGTGCAAGCGCGGGTGGTTCTGGGACCAGCGGTGGATGCCGCCGTCGCGCTCCTTGCGCTGCGCCACGCCTCCCGCGGTCACGGTGACAATCGCGCCAATGCCGTCGCGGTTCGACGTCGTTCCGGCAAAGTCCAGCTGGATCCAGTGGTTCGAATTACCGGCCGAATTACCGGCATTGCGATACAGCTTGTTCGGGCCACCGGTGGAAAAAGGATGTATCGGAAACAAGGCGAGACCATTGGTCTGGAACAGGTCGACGAAACCGTCCACATCGAAGTCCGCGGTCACGACCGAATCGCCAGTTCCTACGCCGAAACCCACCGGACCCGTCGCGCCGCCGGCGCCGCTCACCGCGGCAAAGACACCCCCACCCGTGTTCTCGTACAGGATGTCCTGCGCATTGCTCACGGCGTTCCGGCATAGGAGGTAGATATCCGTGTCCATGTCGTTGTCGAAGTCCGCCGCCGCCGCGCTCACGCAAGAAACCGGGATATTCAGCCCGGCAGCGCTGGTCCTATTGACCCACAGGTTTCCCGTCGGATTCGCAAGCAGGACGGGCACCCGGGGCATGTCGCCCGCAGTCAAGTTTGATACCGTCAGGTTACTCACAGTTCCCGTGCTGCTGACGTAAGCGTAGACATAGCTCCACTCGCCCTCAGCGCCGGACCCGACGGTGCCGGATGCATTGATGAGTTGCCACGTCTGCGTAGCAGGCGTATAGCCGACGTAGACCCCGGTTGGGTCGGATGAGGTATGGGGCTTGATCCCGACGATGTTAGGGTCATTCGGTGACAGCGTGAAAGTGATCGGCTGCCCCGCTGGTGGCAGCGGCGGATGCAAGCCGTTGGCTCCGATGTAAGTGCGACTGACGCTTCGCGCGCTCCAATGAAGCACGACGGTGATGTCGCCGGTCGCTTGGAAGCCGATGACCCTATCCGCACCGTTGTCGGCGATGAGCTGGGCCTCGATGCGATCCGGTGCAACGATCTCAGCACCATTGAGGCGCACCTTTCCGGACACCACCAAAGCGTCCTGCCGCAGGTCGCCGTCGAAATCCGCAAATAGCGAGTCGTTTGTAATCGGCGTGCCGGGCAGCAGGGAAGTCAGATCGGTGAAGGGGACCGTGCCGATGCCAAATATGCGGTGCGGAAAATTCTGTGACTCAGATTGAAGGATCAATTCCGGCCTGCCGTCGAACGTCAGATCTGCCAGCTGGCCATAGTGGTCGGTCTTGATCTGGCTGAGGCCGACCTGACCGGTCTGCTTCAGGAAGTCCCTGACGCCCTGGGTCACCGTCTGGCGGTGTACATGATAGGCCTGCTTCGTTGTCCCGATCCCGAAGTCCAGGTTGCCGTCACCCGAGTAATCGAACCAGGTCACCGTTCGGCCTTGCCAATGGGGATCGGGATCGAAGGTGAACGAGGTTATCGCGTCTGTCAGCGTGACTCCGTTGTTGACCAGGAACTGCGTTGGAGCCTTTGATCCCAGGGCCACGATCAGGTCCTGATCGCCGTCATTGTCGAAGTCCGCCCAGGTACCGCCGTGCTGATCGCGGGTGGGAAACTGCTGCCATACGTCCACGGTGTCGCGTCTGTTCTCAAAAGTCCCGTCGCCGAGATTCAGGTACAGTCCGTCTGGGCTGCGGTGCTGGCTGACGAACAGGTCCGGTCGCCCATCGCCGTTGTAGTCGCCCCAGGCGGCCCCGTAGGTCTCGCCGACGTACTCGACTCCTGACCCGGCGGTGATGTCGGTGAACTGGATCTGGGCAGATGCTTGCTGCGCAGCGGCCACTAGCAGACAGGCAACGAGCATGCGCATGGCTTTCATTGCAATTTCGCGAGAAGTTCGCGCCTTTCCGTATATTGACTAAAAATAGACAGGTATTCGTTGGCCACTACATCCCACCGGTAATGATCGACGACGTAGCCGCGACCCTTCCCCGCCCATTCTTCGATCAATGCCGGCTCATCGACGAGTCGCTGCCAGCACTGCCGAAGATGTTCGTAGTTTTCCTTCTCGAACATCAGCGCTCCGCCGTCAGCCGTCGCGTGGTTCTCCTCAATCCCGTTCACCAGGGAGCAGACCCGCGCGCCCATGGCGGCCAGGAGCGACGGTGAGGTGCCCTCGAGCCGGCTCGCCGAAACGTACATCAGGGCGTTCACCAGCAGCTGCTCGTAGTCTTGCCCGTAGAGGAAACCGAGAAAGCGGATCTTGTCTGACTGCTGTCGCAGAAGCTCGTTCCGGTACGGGCATGTACTCGAGTCATCGCCGATGATGACCAGCGGATACTCCGTACTGATGCGTTTGTAGGCCTTCACGAGCTCGTGGACCCCTTTCTCGGGTACCAGACGGCCAACAAAGAGGAAGTATTTCTTGGCCTCCAGGCCGTACTGGGCAAGTACCTCCGCGGCGCGAGGCGGATCACATTGGATCAGTTTCGCACCGTACGCAATTTTGGCCGGCTCCTGCCGATACTTGTTGACGTAGTATTTTCTGACTTCTTCGTTGTCGACCACCACCCTGTCGGCAAACTTTATCGCCATCCACTCACCGATTCGATGGACGAGCTTTGCGACGGCGTTCCACTTGTCTCGTTTCCATTCGAGACCGTCGCCGGAGACGATGACTCGCTTTCCGAACAGCTTCAGTAGCGGCACGAAGATGCCGTTGCCCGTGTTGTACAGGTGCACCACGCGTACCTTGCGCTCGAACATCAGTAGATCGAGGACCGAGACGAGCGTGTTTGAAAGCGTACCGAGATTCTTCGATTGGATCGAGCGGGTGTACTTGAGCCGTACGCTGCCGATGCACGCGATTTTGTCGGGATAGCGCTCGCGCCTGCAGTAAACGAGCACCGGGTGACCTTGGTCCGCCCAGATCCTGGTGATTTGTTCCGCGCAGGTCTCCAGGCCGCCATAATTTGCAGGTAACCCGCGGATGCCGAGTACAGCTATTTCTTCCCCCACCGTGGCGCGAGTAAACTCCTGCAAACCATTCTCCCCTCGTCAGATTGTTATATTGCAAGCTCATGCGCACGCGATGTGCGCATGAGCCCGCTATGCCGTGCCCCTGGGGACGATCATCCCTTCGATTATTTAGGTCCGTCGACCACCGGCGATCCCCTTCTGCCGGTGATAGGCCTACTTGAACTTTGTGTCAAGTGTATAGATCGAGGTGCCGCAGTGGCAGACTGTCTTACATAAGCCTAGGGCGTCCCTCGCGTCCTGTGTGATGGAACACGACTTCAAGAAGGGAACTGAACAATATGATTCTATTGAAATTGCGACTGCAGCGTTCCTAACAGGTGAACGGATCAGGCAGGATCGACACCTGGTGAAGAGACTACAATCCACGTCCGGCCGTCGGCTCGCTAGGGGCTACTGGCCAACAGCAAGTACGCCCAAAGAGGTTCATTGAGCGGGACGAGGAAGCCGGGGCACTACGATCTCCCGGCGATTACGCGGAGCCTGCTGCATTTTTTGCTGGGCAAGGGCGTCGCCGCTGCCACCGCCTTGGTCGTCCTGGTCGTCGTCATAAGGCAGCTCACGCTTACTGAGTTCGCCGTCTACACCTCGATGCACGCCATGGCCCTGATCATTGGGCTGCTGTCGTCGTTCGGAACCAACCAGCTCATGATGCGATTCCTGCCGGAACTCCGGGTTCGTGGCAATTTCGTGGCCATGTATCGGTTGTTGTTCCGAGGGATCGCGATACGTGGTCTGACTTACGCGGCAGTCGCACTGCTCATTTACGTTTATGCAGAGCCGATCTGCAGGGCGTTTGAGTTCGACGCATGGGTCGAAATCGTCCGACTGTATTGCCTGGTCGGCTTTCTGCGCGTGAACGGGACGTTCATCGGCGCGGCGCTCGAGAGCTTGCTGTGGCAGCGCGAGGCTCAGTACAGCGCCGCGGCCAGCGGTCTGGTCAAGCTCGCCCTCGTGCTTGTCGCGCTCTGGCGTGGCGGGATTGACCTTGCTGGATTCGTCGCTATCGAGATAGCGTCTGAACTGGTCCTGCTGTTGCTCGTCCTCGGATGGGCCGTCCAGCGATGGAAGAATGACCCGGAGAGAAGTCTCGGAGACCCGGAAGTCTTGCGTCTTGACCGCGGTCGCTACAACCGCTTCTCTTTCTGGTCGTATGCGCAGAACCTGACATCCATTGGTTTCGGTAGTGCGTCGAATCGGCTGTTCGTCAGCTACTTTCTTCCCATCGATGCACTCGCCCGCTTTGGAGTCATCGACAGGTTCATCTCTTTCATCTGGCATTACGAACCATTGCGTTTGTTCGTCGGGCTGTTTCGACCTGTTCTTAACTCCCGATTCGACGACGGGAAGGGTTTCGACGGTGTCATCGCCTTGGTAAATCTGCTGTTCCGCGCGAATCTTGTGGTTCTGGTCGTCCCGTTCGTGTTCTTCGCAGTGGCCGGAGACACCCTGTTTGCGTGGCTGACGGACGGCAAGTACGACAACCTGACGTCGTTGTTCCTCGGCTTTTTCGTTGTCGCGATCCTGGCCAGCGTCAACAGCGTCATGGACATCATCGTGAAACTGCTTGAGGAATCGAGGATTTACAGCGCGACCAACATCGTGCGCTCCAGCGCGATTGCGCTCGCCATTCCGTTGATCGAGCACCTCGGATTATGGTCGCTGGTCGTCGTAAATTTTCTGGGTCTGTTGATCTCGCTCGCGATCATCTTCTGGCACCTGCGCGCGAGGGCTCACAGAATTCGGGTGGATTGGCGCCTCAATATTCGAATCATTGCATTCGCAGCCGGCGCAATCGGGTTGGGACACCTGATAGTCCTGATCCAGGTACCCGCCGTTCTAGCCGCGATCGTAGGCGGCGCTTTATTCATCGTGGCCACCTGCCTTTGGCCGCCGCTGAAGGCGGAGGAAAGGCAACTCGTCGAGAAAATGGCAACGAGCCTGAGGCAGCGCCTGATCCGGAAACGCGGCTGATCTACTTCGTGCTCCGCGACGGCTCCTCTTTGCTGAGCAAATAAAGGCCTTTCATCAGCGACAGGCTTCGTTCCGCCATGCGCGCGGCCGGCAAGCGTTGCCGACCGCGCATGGTGCAAATTTAGTTGCAGGGCCCGAGCGTCTCCAGACTAAACGGAACGCTCATTTCCGTGCGCGAGAGTCCGAGATATACCGGCATGCTGGTCGGGGCCGTGCGATTGAAACAGACTGCAGCGCCCACCAGGAACTTGAAGTCGTAGCCGTCCTCGCTGGCGCCGCCTACGCCGAGCGAGTACACGATCTTGCCTGGATCGCTGACATTCAGCGTGTCGTTGGCCTCAATACTGAAGCCGGTCACGCTCGTGAAGGTCTGGTCGGATTGCACGTCGCCCTTGTAGACGACCCAGCTGTTGCCGCCGCCGGTGACACGCACCTGCCACTCCTGAGTGGAACCGGATGCCGCGCAGTTACGCCAGATAAAGACCCCGACTTCCGATGCTTTATCGTAGCTTGGCTTGCCGCATTCCAGGCCCGGCGGATCGGGCGGAGAGCAGTCCTCGAGCGTGAAGAGATCGAACGGCGCCGAGACCCGTTTCCTGCTGGCGCCGACGATCAGTGCATCGATATCCTGCGTCGAAATACTGAGGCAGGCGCTGCTCTGGCCGCCCGTGTCGAAATTGATACCCTTGTCGTTCGCCATCCAGACGCTGGTCCGGAACCCCAGAACGTTGGGAATGCTGTTGTCGAGTTCGTCCGGACCAACAAGGTTGTGACCCGAAACATTCCCGAATGCGGTATCGGCCGTGATCGTGCCTTCCGTAATGCGTTGCTGATCGTCAACACGGCCGCCCTTCGTCCGGATATGCCAGGTATTCCCGGGACAATCGCGCCAAAGCAGCACAGCCGGACCATAACGAACATCGAAGCTATAAGGGGGAATACCGCATTCGTCACCAGGCTGCAACGTCGTATGGACGGGCGGCCCGAGAATAGCCACATCGAGTGTCCCGCCCTCGTTGGCCTCGTAGAGTCCGTTCGCCGAGACGTTCGAGAACGTATCGATAAGACCAGAGGGCCACTCGATACGCACTGTGTCGACCGTCTGATTGCCGGCAAGCCCGAAATGAAGCCGCTGCGAATCCTGTGACCAGCGGTGGTAGCCGCCATTCTGCTCCCTGAGCTGCGTCACCCCGCCGGCCGTCACGTAAACCTTTGCGCCGACTCCGTCACGGTTCGAAAGCGTGCCTGAAAGACTCGACCGCCGCGCGCCTACAAGGTCGATCTCGATCCAGCTGTTGCCATTGCCGAGGTTACGAAGCAGCAGTTCCGGGCCGCCCTGTTCGATCGGCCAGTACAACAGCCCGTTCAACACGAATAGGTCGAGGAAACCGTCGACGTCGTAGTCGGCAATTGTCGCGGACTCGCCCACGCCGAAGGCGGTGCCCGCGCCGACGACGCCTTCGGCGCCGCTGTTTGACACCAGCGCAAACGTACCGTTGCCCAGGTTTTCGTAGATGCGATCGGGCAGATTGTCCACGCCGCTCCGGCAGACTAGAAAGAGATCGACGTCCATATCGTTGTCGAAATCACCGGCAACGCCGCTCACGCAGGACACCGGTTGCGATAATCCAACGTTCTGACGGTAGGTCATGCCCTGGGCACTGCTCTCGAGGTAGTTGAGGGGTCGCGCAAGTTCGGAACCTTCCAGATTCAGCATGGTGAGGTTGGTCGCCGGTTCGACGGAGTCGACGACGATGTACGCTTGCGTGGTCCCGGATGAATTGACAAGAACTATGTTCCAGAGCCCGGCTCCCGCGTCATAGCTCACGCGCACCGGACCGGCTGTCACCGTGCTGGGCCCTGCAGTGTTCAAGAGGAACACCTTCGAAGGTTCCCACTGACCCATGCCTTCGTGATCGATCGTAACCGTGATCTGCCCTGGTGCGGAAAAAGTGAATCCCTTCGGCGTCGCGCTCGAGCCCTTGCGCACCCAGCTCTCGATGCGTCTGCTCGAGACTTGGGAGGCGCCGGTCGGGCGCAGCAAGCCGCGAGTCATAATGATGTCGTTGCGCAGATCGCGGTTGAAATCCGCAATGATAGTGTCATTGACTTGCGTAGCCGCCGGCACGCTGCTCGTGACGTTGACGAACGGACGCTGGGAGACGTCAAAGACCCTGAGAGGGAAGTTGCCCTCTAATGCGCAGATGAACTCCAGTTTGCCGTTGCCCGTCACATCCAGCATCTGCCCGTAATTGAGTTGGCCCGGGCAGCTGAACCCCGCGCCAGACGCATCGTCGTCGAAGTCGAGTCCCTGAGCCGGATCCTGGCGGCGCAGCGTGCCGTTCGATGTGTGCAGCTGAGCGACGTCTAGAAATCCGTCGCCGGTGTAATCGAACCAGACCGGCTGTCGATTCGCGGAATCGGATGCCAGATCCGCGTCCACGGCGAAGTCGGTGATCGTACCGTTATTGTTGACAAACAACCACGCGGGTCCGGTCGCACTGACGCCCTGCAACACATCCATGTCGCCGTCGTTGTCGAAGTCCGCCCAGGACGCGCCGTGCTTGTCCTGGGTTCTGGAGAACCAGTAACTGGGAGCGATTTCATAAGCCACATTTTCGAAGCTGCCGTCCCCCGTATTGCGATAGATGCGCGGAAAACTGCGATGGCCTTGAACCCAAAGGTCAGGCCGATTGTCACCGTTCAGATCACCCCAGGAGGAGCCCCAGCTCTCGGTGAATCCGGTCATCCCAGTTGCACCGGACACATCCTGGAACCGTATGTCGGCTGATGCGGCAGGCATGATGAGCATGGCGGCAGTCAAGCCAGCCAGCAACACCTGCCCTGAGAGAGCGAGGCGGCTGACGCGCAAAGAGTGCGCCGGGTTCACTACCGAATACATCCTGTGATTCATATTGCGTTCCTTCACCACCGTTAGTGCGCAGCCTGGGTAGCTGCAATACCTGCATTTCCTACCGGTAACACCGGCCGGAATCCCGTGCCATCACACAGAATCGGGTTTGTAAGTAAGACATCCCCTACAGATCTCAATCGCCCCCGCCGGCAATTGCTTTTCGTGCTTTGACAACGGGTTCTTCTGACCGCCCTGGAATCTATATAAACACTTGCTGACTACGCGTGCAGGTGAGCAGAGCGATATGCGGAATCTATCACAGTTCTCGACCGGCAAGACCGGCTCTCGACCCGCTCGAACTGGGCGACTTTGACATATTGGGGGAGTCGCCAATTTCGACACACCAAAGGCTGCGAGTTTCCGTTCCGCTTTCTCAGCACCAGATCGTGTGGCGAATCATGATAGTGCGTCCAGGCTCGTAAGCGCCGAAGCTGCTCGACGCCACATTTCATTTCAGCGATGGCCTCATGAAACTGCGGCGCAGTTATGGCTTAAAGGCATCGCAAACACGCTCGGTGCAAGACCCTTGTGAAATTGGGAAAGGTCGAAATCGCAGCGGAGATGATCGATGCATCGACCCTGGCGGATTTTGCGACGCCGCACGTGCCCGTGATAAACGTCGACATGCAAAAATGGTATTGCCCAACGCGATAATTGCGGGAACCAATAAGTTTGGCACGACGTGGCTATTTAGACACTTGTCGGATCTTCTCGAAGTCTGCACTTTGAAAAGCAAGAGAACTCATCGGCGTCCGCGCATCTCGACAGAACAGCCATCGGAAAGCATAATTTAGACTGATTTTCGTACGGCCCTGTATTTCGGACTACGCTCCCTTGAGGACGCGCCGTCTGTTCGGTCAACACCTGGCTGACCACCCTAGGAGTCGTCATGATCGCGAGGCTGACTTTTCTCGGCTGCGCTCTGCTGGCATTACAAGGATCGGGGGCTGGCGGCGCGGCAACCGACGTGCTCGAAATCCGACATGGTCCAGTTGCCGCCGCCTCTATCAATACGGTGACACGCCTCAGGCAACAATTGCCCGACACGCTTTTCGGCTTTAATGTTCAGCATTTCAATTTTGAGAACGATCTTTGGATCAACGAGCAAAGCAGAACTGACCCGAGCGTGATTGAGGCGCTGAGGTACTTTCCAGGAGCGCTGTACCGCTACCCCGGAGGACTGGTGGCGAACCGATTCTGGTGGCAGGAGGCGGTCGGTCCACGAACAACTCGCGGGCCCCAGAAGATCGTACTCAACGATAAGCCGAGACCTGTGATGTTTGGTCCCGAGGAATATCTGAATTTTGTACGTTCCGTCAATGGCCAGCCTTTCTATGTCCTGAATCTTGTCGGATGGGACGAGCAAAGCATGTTCAACGAGTTGCCGGCGAAGCTGGTCAATAGCAGCAATGCCGAACTGGCGACGTTTCTCAAGGAGCGCATAGAGGCGACCGGACAGCCACGTTACTACGAGCTCGGCAACGAGCTCGATCGGTCGGAGTACCAGTGGTCCCACGCAAAATACATTGAACGCGCAAGAGAAACGATTGAAGCGATTCGCAAGGTCGACCGCGACGCCCGGTTTGTCGCGTTTCTGCGTGAGTTCGACTGGCGCTATCGTGGCGATGAACACGAGGGGGAGGTCAGCAGCTATCAAGAGTTCATAACAGACGTCCTTACAGCGCTGCCGTCAGTGCAGGCGTTCTCGATGCATTTTTATTACGACCAACCTGGAGAATCGCGGCAAGCCACGCAGCTCCCGTGGCGACTCAAACAGTATCGGCGCGCGATCGACGTAGCGCGACGCGCTCGGGGCGGGCAGGCTCCGGAGGTCTGGATTACCGAGCACGCTCGTGGTGTGAACCCGCAAGTCGGCAAACCGATGCAGCAAGCTGCCCTATTGAGCAATCTCTCGGCTGCACTCAGCACTGCGGATTTCCTGATCGCACTTGCGCAAATGCCCGAAGTACGCGGCGCGGCGTGGCACGCTCTGAATGGCAATCCGTGGCAGTTGTTCGACGCGTCTATTCGTTACAATGATCTTCGGCCCCGGCCGGTGTATTGGGGCTTGCGAATCCTGCGCGACCTCAAGCTGCCAGTCGTGTTGGCCACAGTGACGACGAGTCCTCACGTTAGCGGCTACGCAGGGGGTTATGACATTCGGACTGTCGGTTTTGCGAGCGAAGACCAGAGCCAGCTCGGGCTATGGGCGGTCAATCGAGCTGCAAAAGCCACTGAGCTCGAGCTGAATGCGGCAACGTGGAAGAATCGGGCCATCGAGGTGCGGCATTCCTACATTGCCGGCGAGTCGGGCGTCGATGCCGACGATCCGGACGTCAAGATCGAAATGGAGTTCTCACCCTCAGCCACATCGGCGTCATTTTCCGAAGCAGGCGTGCTCAAACTACGCCTGCCGCCGTCTTCGGTCTCGAGCTTTCTCATTTCTACACCAGGATCCGGGAGGAATCCTTCATCGCGGCAGTGAGCCAGCATGCGCCGCGACAGGGCGCGTCAATCTTTTTGTTTGGTCGCGACATCCGCCCATGCCTTCATCTGCCAGTAGCCGATGTATCCCAGGACAAGCAACACCAGCGACTGATAGGGCACGTGAAACGTGAGAAAGCTCTTATGGAACAGGCTGATAAAGAGTATCGGTATAGCTACCTGGAACCCATGGAGTGCGGCAGCCCTGGATGGAACGGTGACGTAGTGTCGTGCCAGGCGTCCCGCCGCGAGGTAGGCAGACCAAAGGATCGCCAACCAGCACGCCAATCCGATAATTCCCGCGTCCCACAAAATTGCAGACACCGATGTAAGCCCGATTCCGACGCCTGGGTAACGCTGCTGAGCGAGTGTCGTGGGCGACATCGCTCCGCCTTCCCCCTCCCTGGATGATCCGACGCCATGACCGGCAAGAATCTTGTCCCACGTCGCATCGCGGTGTTCGCGGACCCAGAAAGTTAGACCGGTCCAGCGGTTCAGCTGGAAGCGTCCATAGCCATGGCCCTCATCAGTGTTTCTTGCGATCGTCTGAGACACGAATCCCCGCCAGCCAAGCGAGGTGTCAGCGGTGGAGGCCAGATTCATGTAGGACCAAGATACGCTCGCGAGCGTTAGCACAAATAGCGTCGTCACGAAAATCGCCTTCAACTGCGCCTTGAATATATCGGCCGAGAAAAGCAGGAGGTATACGAGCAGGAGATAAAGCAGCGCGATCCTATTGGAGTTGAACGCGATCGGAAGCATAAGGACGAGCAGGTTGAGGCACATTTTCAGTGGCGATATAAGCCCGCGCTTGTAGTTTGCGAGCACGATCGCGGCCGCAATGATCAGGAGAATTGAAAGCACGGCATTCGCGCCACCGCCACCCACCGTCGCGCCCATCGTCCCCGAAACGACGTCTTCGGCGACCACGCCGCCTCCCAGCCCCAGCCTGCCCGGCACCAGGAACAGATACTGATGCAGCACGAATGGCAGCTGCACCAGCGCAATTCCAACAATCACTCGGGGAAATTTATCGATGACGTCTTCGGACCAGCGCATCATGATGATGGCGACGAATAGTCCCGACATCTGAAAATGGCCCTTGAGACCAAACAGCAAAGTCTCCGTATTGCTGAAGTTCAACGCGCCAGATAACAGCGCCACGCCCGCGAATGCCACCATCCACCACCAGACCGTCGGCAGTTTCGAAGATCCGGGCGCCGATGTCGTGAACATGTAACGCAGCAGTGCAACCACGCCGAGCGCCCAGGCGAGCAAGCCGACGGTCCATCGAATGAACTGCAGTTGAGGCAGGTAGAGCTGCGTCAGACCCGCGAGAACCAGGCTGGAGAAAACGACCACCCAGAGCGCAACAGTCGGCCTGCTCAGGAGAACCACGCCGATTGCGCTGCCGGCGGCGAGGATGGCGAGCGTTACGTCCCCGCTCCCTGCAAGCAGGCCGCCCGCTGCCGCGAGCGTCACTGCGACGAACAACGCCAGCAGGATTCCGATGTTCTTGTCTTTCTGTGCGCTTAGCATGATCAGGCGATGAGAGCTTGGTCGCCCCGGGTCTACGGGTCACGCTTCATCATCGCACGTTCGACGGTGACTCGGTCGCGTAGAAGCCATCTGCCCGCAGGCAGACAGCTTTTCGCTGGATGGTGGTGTACCTCGGAGGTACACCACCAACGCCTGCGTTCAAAAAACGATGCCGGCGTCCACCCAGGTGCGGACTTGACCTGTTGTCATCGGCAAGCAACCCGTAGCGAAGGTCTCGGGACTTACGTTGCTATCCATGGATCGCGTGCTTCCGCTGAACGCCGGACTGAGTGACATTCCGGCAGGGGGCACCACTTTTATTCGAAAGCTCCCTGTAGCCAGATTGTTAAACGAGTAGAAACCGCCTGCAGAAGTCGTCTGGCTTCCAATGAGGGTTCCGTCGCAGCTCTGTAGCTGCATCACGACGCCATCCAGCCCAAATTCGTCGGGGTCCTGGACTCCATTCATGTTCGAGTCGAGCCAGACGAAGTCACCGATCTTCCCGCTGCCTGTCGCAGTGCCGCCGCCGGTGCCCGGATCTGTGCCGTCGTCGGGAGGTCCCGACCGGACCAGCAGGATTCCATCGAAGGGTGCAAGGGTAACGGACGTCACGTCTTGCCCGTCATTCACGGCCTGGTCCTGTGTCCCCCTGATCCGGCGCAGCCCTGGACCTACTGCGATCGTCCTGGTCTCTGGCGTTGCGTTTGCGAGTACGACCCCGCGCTCGAAGTTTCTCTTGAAAACGTTAGCATTGCCCCGGAACACGTAGACGGAATCCAACCAGACTTCGCTGGTCTCCTTGCCGAGCAGAAACCGCAAGCTGGAGGATTGAGCCTTGCTTTGCTGAAAACCGATCACGTAACGACGCCAAGTCGGGCCGACCGGAATCCTGACTGACGGTTCCGATCCGACCGCTACGTAGATGTTTCGATACTTGTCGGCACGCGCGGAGAACGCGATGGTATAGCCGGTGCCGCCCGCGAGGCTGAACGACCCGCTGCGCACATCCGCGCCATAGGCATTCGGGCTGTATGCGTTCATCGTGGAAAGCCACAATGCGCCTGCCCCATCCTGGACTCCCGTTGCCGTGCGGCTCATGTCGACGTTGTTTGCGCTCCAGCCCGTCAGGTTGACGTCGAACGTCCCGTCCGGGACAAGAGACTGGCTGGCCGCAAAGTCGGTGTCGTTGTAGATTCGGGTGAACTTTCCGAGCGGCTGGCCGAGCCAGCCACGATGCTGGTATATGCCCGCGATGTCCGACTTGGCGACAGCCTTCCCAAAGTCGGGGGAGTCGGACGTGGTGTTGACGGCGTATTCGTCCCACCAAGGGTCGGGCGTGTAGCGGGAATGCGTGCCGAAATACCCGTTGTCCATCAATGTCAGCGCCAAGCCCAGCCGGAATGGCCGATTGTCGGTCGGCACCGGCAATGCGTTCCCGGGGTACAGTCGGGTCGCTGACTTCGTCAAGTTGTGTACGAGAGCGGGTCCTCTCTGTCTCGCCCCGGCGCTGAACAGATACGTTGTGAACAAAGAACTGAGCTGCTTGTATGCTGGGTTTCCCTTGAAGTCGCCGTTGCCGTAGTCCAGCCAGTTCTCCATCTCATTGCCTTGCGCAGACTCGTATCCGCGGGCGTCGTGGACACCGGTCATGATGTAGGCGTCCGGAATTTTGTTGGCCACCTGCAAGTAAAACTGGTCGAGGCCTTCCCCAAGCCAGTTGACTCCCGCGCTGCTGATAGCGTTGTCCGTGACGAGATCGTTGTTAGCATCGGTCGCATTCAGGGTCAACTCGAAGTAAAAGTCGGCGTCGAACAGGATGCCGACGACGTTGGCGCTCGTCAGCACGCCGTTCTTGTACCGCTTGTAGTTTTTCGAGAGCCACTCGGCGTAGAACTGGCCGAACGTCATCCCGGCGCCGTCCTTTGGGGACTGGGAAGACATGTTGAATGCCCACAATTCATTCTCCGGGCCCTGGCCTATCGCGTGCTGGGCGACGATCGCCCCGGCAGGATGCGCTATAGGTGCGGATTTGAAGCCGCGAGCCTGCAACGTGAGCGTGTTCGTGGAATGATTGACCGCAGTCACCTTGGCATGTTCAGGGTTGCTAAAGGATCCTGCAGGCGCGTCATAGATCACGACATGCTGGCCGGCCTCGAATTTGCCGGCGTTCTCAACTTGCAGGGTCAGCGCGCCGGTTGTCACGGGTGCCGTGAGCCGTGATCCCGCTTTATAAAGCCAATGCCCGGCGAAGATGTTGCAGCCGCTTCCCTCGGGCCCTCCCTGGCTCACGGGACCGGTGCCGGCGAACGCCACGGACATGCCAATGTGGCAAGGGTCCGTTTGCGTAAAACCCTGGTAAGCACGCCCGGAGATATGGCGCAACACCATGGCATCCGGTGCAAAGCCCGAGATGGCTCCGACCGTATCCAGATGAATGCCGTGTACAACAATGAACTGATACCTTGAAAGCGCCTGTGCAGACAGTCCGCCGAAGTTCTCATGAGCGTAAAAACGCGGATATCCGTGCTGCTGCGTCGTAGGCGTACCATCCACAGCAAGCGCCGCCTGGATGGTGCCATCCTGGTTCGCGTCATCCAGGTACGGCTGCGCGGCCCACCCACTTACGGACAAGCTGAAGCCGGTGATGCCGGCCAGCAAGATATAGCGTCCAGTCACTCGCGGTATCAATCCGGTGAAATTCATAATGCCCCCGATCCATGGCGTGTTGAGACTGCCGGCGTGTCCATCGTGGTGACTTGGCTCGCGGAAGTCCGTGAAGACGAGATCCGCGGTTAGTATGTGATTTGCGCGGCGATGAAAAAGGACTCGCCGGCGTCGCATAACGGCGACAGCTCGCGATGTGTGACGCAACTCACAGACGGACGTCACACAATTTACAAACGCACTTCACACAAATCTTGACCAGCGTAGCTGACGAGAATTTGCGAGAGCTCGATGACACCAGTGGATCGAGTAGCGTCTCATGCCGCGAACGGCCCGCCCGCGTATTACATGATCAATCGCGCCCGCAGCGCCGGCCGCCGCGGGTGGTATGCGCCGCAGCGCAGGTGTGAAGCTCCACCTGCACTGCGTAGGTGATCAGTCGTACTCAACGAATCTGTAGCGACTCCAGCGATCGACTGCGACGATCCCTGCTGCAGTCAGCTCTAGGGCCGCACCAGCAGCAACGCATCGTACGGTGGCAAGGTTACGCTCGAGACCGTTGCGCCGTTGTTCACCGCCGGATCCTGCTTGCCCTTGATCTTCTTGAACGTTTCGCCCAGCTGGATCGTCTGTGTCAGAGGTGTGGCGTTCGCCACGACGATGCCCTTGTCAAAGTCTCGCCTGAAGACGTTTACGTTGCCTTCGAATACGTAGACGGTATCAATATCTACCTGCGTATTCTCCTGGCCGACAGAAAATAGCAGCGGTTTGCTCTGGCTGCCATTCTGCTGGAACGAGATCACGTAACGGCGCCAGTTGGTGCCGACCATAAAGCGCTCCCCGAACGAGCCGAGGTCCACGCGCATGATCCGAGGCCTCGACGCTCGCGCCGAAAACACAATCGTGTACTGCTTGCCGCCGACGAGCGAGACGGTGGGGCTCTTGATCGAGGCGCCCGTCACCGCAGCGGTATACGGACTCATCGTCGAGGCGTGCAACGCACCTGTGCCGTCCATCGCGCTGGTGATCCGGCTCACGGTCACGCGGTTGCCGCTCCAACCATTGATGTCGGCGTCGAAGGTGCCAAAGAGCTTCGAATTTGCCGGCACGTAGTCGGCGTCATTGTAGATTCGCCGGAATGGACCCTTTGGCCGTCCGAGCCAGCCGCGATGCTGGCGAGCCGCTGCAGCGCTGTACATGTTGATCGCTTCGCCATACGTCGACGATCCTGCAGCGACATTCACTGCATATTCATCCCACCACGCATCCGGAGCGATCTTGGAGTGAGTCCCGTAATAGCCGTCGTCCATCAGCGTCAGAGCAAGTCCGAGGCGGGCCGGACGGTTGTTCGGCGCCGGCGGATTCGCATTGCCGGAGTACAAGTTCGTCAGGGACTTGCTCAGGTTATGCGTCAAAGCCGCGTCCCGTCCGGTCTCGGCCATGTTGAAGAGGTACAAGGAAAACAGCGAGTTCAGATTCAGGTACTTCGGCACCACCTTGAAATCGCCGTTCCCATAGTCGAGCCAGTTCTCCATCTCATTGCCGTGCGTGGACGCAAAGCCGCGCGCGTCATGAACCCCTGTCATGATGTATTTGGTCGGAAGTCGGGATCTGACCATGGTATAGAACTGATCGAGGCCATCGCCCTGCCAGTTCACGCCGTTGGCTCCCCATCCATCGTCACGAACCAGGTCGTTGTTCGCATCGGTCTGGTTCGTGGGGAGATCAATGTAGAGATCCGCATCGAACAGGATGCCGGCGATGTTGAATCCGACGGTGAGACCATCCTTGTGCTTTCTCAAGTTCGTGGCGAGCCAGTCGGCGTAGAACTGGCCGAAAGTCTTCCCGGCGCCGTCCTTCGGCGACTGCGAGGACATGTTGAACGCCCACAACTCATTCTCCGGGCCCTGGCCTAGCACGTGTTGGGCGACGATCGCCCCGACAGGGTGCGCTTTCGGTGCAGACTTAAAGCCGCGAGCCTGCAACGTGAGCGTGTTCGTGGCTTGATTGACCGCGGTCACCTTGGCATGTTCAGCGTTGTTGAAGGATCCTGCTGGTGCGTCATAAATAACGACAAACTGGCCCGGCGTGAACCGCTTCGCATCGGCTACGTTCAGGCTAAGAGCGCTTGCGGTGATTGACTGCGTCAACTGCGCACCGGCTTTGTAGAGCCAATGGCCCGCGTAAATGGCGCAGCCTTGCAAATTCGGTCCGCCCTGGCTGATGGGTCCGGTTGTCTCGAATGCGATACCGCTCGTGATGTAGCAGTCCTTGTACGCGAAGCCTTGAAAAGCGCGGCCGGATACATGTCTCAGGACGAGCACATCCGGTGCATATCCGGTTATTGTCTGCGAGACGAGCGGAAAGGCGTTTCCGTGGACCACGATGAACGGATACTTTGACAACTGTTCCGCGGTAACGTGGCCGTTTATCTCGTGAGAATAGACGCGTGGAAATAGATGACTGCTCGTCGAAGCGGCAGTCGCGCTGACCGTGTCAGTGGTCGGGTTTGCATCCTGGAGATAGGGCTGAGCGGCGTTTGAGACGGCCGCTGTGAACAGAAGCATCAGGCCGAAGCCAACAAATCTCTTGGTCAACAAGTTCGTTCCTCCCTGAACATCGTCATTCCCAGATTTACGGAGACGCAGAGCGCAGACGCCGGCAGTTGCAGTCCAGCGCAATTCATTTGCCCAACCATGGCGTGGGAAACCCTGGGCCAGTCCATTGGCCTCGGGGCCCGCGTAATTCCGGTGAGACAAAATCGGCGCGCGAAATGTGCCGTAGGCAGCAATGAATAGGCACTCTCTGACGTCGCATAAAGGCGACAGGTCGCTGTGCGTGACGCCACTCAAAGTTGCGGTCAAAGGGAAGCCGCATTGCTCCGTCTGCAACGAATGACGGCAATCAAGATTTAGTGGTGTCTTCGGGGTCGAAGAATTCGCCGCAGCGCTCGATCAGTCTCCAACTCGAGAGGGCGTCGGTCGCTTTGGCACGACCCGTTCGATGGTGGCTACTTCCACCTGAGCGCTGCGAACCTGTCGGACGATCTCTTCGAACACCGCAGGGGTGCATCCCCATCTGGAGGGCTGACGCGCTATGTCGTGCATGCAGAAAATAAGCCAGCCGTTGCGCCGTTGCGCTTCTTCGATCATCGGCTGAAGGCTGCGCCGCGGATCAAACCGATCGTCGATGCAGTGTGCTCGCAAGCAAGCGAGGTCTATCCGGCCCGAGTTGATGCCGGGGCTAGTCCCACGGCAACTGGAAAAATGCCTTGAGACGATGCTCCGGGTCCTCACACTTACCGCACCTTGGGGGTACGCATACGAGTGCAATGGCAGTTCTTTGCCAATCGTTTCGCGAATGAATCTTGCATTGTCCTCAATCGACGACTCGATGTCGGCCTTCGCCTGGCTCGGCACACGCAGGTGTGCGAAGCTGTGACTCCCCAACTCATGACCCCGCTCATGCAGGTGGACGAGGTCGTCCATCTCGTAGTACTCGGTTCTCTCGAGGACTCCAAACGGCACCTGGTCACGCATTCTTGGCGGCGAGAAAGCAGCTGAAACGAAGTAAGTTCCGCGGAACCCGGCGTCCTCTAGAACTCGCCCGCCTACGGTCCAGGCACTTCTCGGAAAGTCATCGAATGTGAAGGACACTACGGGTGTGGACCGCTCCAGCCTGTAAGGGCGCTCCGGAACCCGAGCGATCCATTGCGAGCCCAGCTTTCTTGCAACGCGCTTGAGCATGCTGTTCGCCAACTAGCTCAAGGCCCGGCCGCCGACCCATTGATCCCAATGAGGGACCGGTAGGCCTGAGCCAGGTTCGCAGCCAAAACCGTATAGTCTCGATGCATAGCTACATACTGCCTGCCCGCTCTGGTAAGTTCCTCCCGCGTCGTCGGCGGCAGTCTCAGGAGCTCGTCGACCGCGTCCGCAAAGGATGCGGCGGTATACGGGACGCAACGTCCGGCGCCACAGTCATTGATGATTCTCTCCTGATCGGGATTGTCGTTGCAGACGACCGGCAAGCCGAGTGCCAGAAACTCGATGATCTTCGTCGGAGAGGAGACGTCCAGCAACTCGCTGCGTGGAATCGGCGACAGCCCGACCTCGCATCTCTGCACATATCCCCACGCGATGGACATCGGGACCCAGCCGGTCCAGACCACCAGGTCGGACACTCCTGCATCGCTGGCGAGACGGAGTAGCCGGTCCCGCTGTGGTTCGTCCACCGTGTCTCCGACTACGAGCAGGAGCAGGTCCGGATACCGCTGCCTTAGTAGCGACATCATTTCGAACAAAACCTCCAGCTGGCGTGATCGCTCCAGTACGCCGAGGTAGATCAGCGTCCTGTGCCCGTCGAGCCTATTCGCAATGGCCGGATCGATCGGGCCGGAACTGAGATTGAGAATGTCGACGCCCATTGGCACGGGTGTCATCCTTTCCGAGCTGAATCCCCGCTTGATCATCTGAGCCTTCATCCAGTCGGATTGGACGAACACGTGATCGGCCTTCGGCACGACCCAACGATAGAGCAGCCATCGTCCCAGGCGTCCGCGAACCCACGGAAACACGTAGCGGATGAATCCCGCGTCAAGTCCGCGCTCCCGGGCGAGTTCGATATGCCCCTCCGGAACCGGGAAGGACATCCAGTAGAAGAATGGACGACGATGCCAACGCGCTAACAGCAGGGCCAAGGCAGCGGGCAGCGGCAAATCTCGCACCTGGACGGCGTCGTAGGCCGACCAGTCCGCCTTGAACAGTTCTCTCGTAAAGTGCCACAAACTGCGCAGGTGCCCGGATAATCGTCCCTTGGTCGGAGGCGATAATCGTACGGCACCGCCATCCCACGCGCCGTCCACTTGCGGATCTGGGGAACGCATCGCGACAAGATCGCTTGTTATTCCAAACCGGGGGAGAAGACGACCGAATAGCACAGCCACGTCCACTCTGAACGTCGGCCAGGTTTCAAGCGTGAGGTAAAGAAGCTTCAAGTCCCGAATTCCAGGGGCCCGGTCGCCTGCAGTCATCGCAGCCAATGGCTCAGGTCGCGATTGATCAATCGGCTCAGGGCCGCGACCTCGGGCAAAAACGTTGCCCGCAACTGCTCAATCGTATTTTGCAATGGCGGCGGAATGACCGACTCGCTCGGACGACGATTGAACTTGCGGTAAGCGGATCTGAGCCCGGTTGCTGCCAGCGCGTTCCAGGCTTTCCCGCCGCCCATTGAACCTATCCGGCCCGACAGACCTCGGACCAGTCGCTCGAGCAGGCTATATCGCGTTACGTAGCTCGCATTGCTGACCCGGTTCAGGCAGGCGGGACGATGATCCTGGTTGACGCCCAAAAAGCGATACAACTTGCTTGCAACCTTCTCAGGATCGGCAGTTATATCCTCCATCAATACGATCAGGACCTGATCCGCGCGGAATCGATCGAACCACCGAGAAAGGTGAGTGAAATACCGCCCTTGATCTACGTAGGTTGGATTGGTTTCCAGAGACGCCTCGAATCTCAAGTTTTCGTACCCCACGATGCCGAGTCGGACGAGGTGTCTGTGCTGCGAAAGCGCCCGCTCCACCGGATCACGCAGCGTGACGATGATCTTGAGATCCCGGGCGTAACCCCAGACGCGATCGACCACCGCCGGTTCGTGGAAGTAGGACTGGGACATTTCACCAAAATGGCGGCCGGACTGATGCGCCGGGAACTGCCTTTCGTACCAGCGATACCCATTCTCGAATCGGTAACTGAAGAAATCGAGCGGTTCCGATTCCGGCATGGCCACTTCGGGGTGGTCGGCAAGAACCTCACTGATCCAGGTCGATGCGCATTTCTGCGCACCGATCCCCAGGAATGACACCCTCACGGCTTCAGATCCTTGCCTAACATGTGCTTGGCGACGTTACGAGCCACTCACGAGCATCGGATGGAATGGCTCAGCCTTGGAATTACTTTACATATTGCCGCACATCGTGCGCATGAAAGAGCCTTTTTTGCTGCTGCAGAGTGTAGCGCGGGAGTGTACACGGGGTGTCTTGGCGACAATCTAGGTCTGGTCGGCGCAGAGCAATGCCGGTGATGAGACCGCTTGACGTCAGCCAGCGAAGTCGGTGGAGATTCAGACGCCAACGAGTTGTCTGGCCTGACATTTTGGCGAGCGAGCTTGTCCGGTGAGGTCCGCGGGCGCCGGACCCGAACTCAACAAATGCCCATGCGATGCGGTCGCCGGGCGCGCAGGGTGTTTGATATTCCTTTCCGCGTTGCGCAGACTGTCGGAAAAGAGGGTCGTCGTTTCCGGGGAGTAAGGTCGTCGTACTTGGGGACGACTTGGAATGGAGGCGTGACAAGTGGGGCCTCGTGGCAATGCTCGTCCACACGCTCGAAGAGCGTATGGTCGCGCGTTTCGCCGACAGGATCGCGTTTGGCACCAAGCGGTCCAAGACTTCAATGATGCGCGTGAGCAACTCGAGACGAAGTTGCCGCCGACGATCCGGCAACAAATCAATGATGGCTCGCAATATGCGGGACAGCAACCGGCTGTTCCAGACCCCAACGGCGTTATCCGCAGCGGCGATGCGCCGGGCTGGGTTTGCATGAAAATTGCGAGCAGAAGGGATCAGCATTCCAATAATGAACAAGCCGTCACCAATACAAGTAGGGGGCCGGGTTGCCCGGCAGAGGATGAAAGACATGACTGCACAAATAATGCGCCTCTGCAATGGATGGACCAAAGTCCTTGGAAAGTTTCTGGCGGCAATGGCTTTCGCGCCTATTGCGACAGACGCATTCGCCCAAATCCAGTTTACGGACGTAACCGACGGCTCGGGGATCAGCTACTTCGGGGAGTCCTACGGGTCTTCCTGGGGCGACTTCAACGGCGACGGCTGGCCCGACGCTTACGTGTCCAACCATCGTAATGCGCCGTCCCTTTACGTGAATCTCGGAAACGGCACGTTCGAGAACCGTTGGGGCGAGGTCGATGCCTGGCAGTTGCTGCCCCACTCCGACCAGCATGGCGGTTCCTGGGCAGATTTCGACAACGACGGAGACCAGGATCTGTTCATCGCCGCGGGCGTGAAGAACTTCAGCCAGTTCCTCGTGAATGACGGGCAGTTCCTCGTCGATCGAACGTCGTTGTATCCGTTCAACGTCAAGACTGGCGCGCGTGCGCCGGCCTGGTTCGACTTTACCCATGACGGAAAGCTGGACTTCGCCATGAACCTCCAGGAGCAAAAGACCAATATCTGGCAGCAGACGGCAACCAGCTTCGTGAACGCCAACAATGCCTACGGCAATCCGTGCATCAATACCGATTTCACACACCTTGCTGACGTAACCCGGGACGGCAAGCTGGACTGGATCTGCGTGACGCAGGCGGGGTTTCCGTCCTTTGTAAGCGACATCACGACGAAACCGTTCACGAACGTCACCAGCATTTTCCCGGCGCCCGTTCCCAATGCCGTCGAGTCGATCGTTGCAGATTTCGATGGCGATCTGGTCAGCGACGCATTCGTGCTGAAAAGCAAGGAGCGCGTGTCTGGAGCGGAAATTGTCGCGGCCGACAGGATCGAGGCGCATCTGATCAACTTCAGCGGTGACGAGGTCGGCTTCTCGTTCCGCAGTACGGGGGACGTTACCTTCCGGCTGCACTGGAACGCGCGCAGCGTGAACAACATCTGGATCGGCGCCGGGGGCAGCCATCCGCCCTTCCTCGCTGCCAATGCTCCGCTCGAGTTCACGCTGTCGCCGGACAATCCGGCGGTGCACGGCATCGCCCCGCGCAATTCCAATCCCGGCAAGGACACAATTTATGTTGGCTACGACCCGTCGACGCAGACCTGGGAAGTGTGGAATGTTGCGAACAACTGGAGCTACGTCTACGCCTTCCTGAGCAGCACGCAAAACGTAAGTAACTTGGCGCAAATGAGCTTGCAGGGGATCGACTTGCCGCTGAAGCCCGCCTTCCTGGCAAGCGCCAGCGGTTCCTATGTCGACCGCACGAACGCCGTCGGTTTCAACAACGTCGCACTGCCCTGCAAATCGCTTGCCGCCGCGGACTTTGACAATGACATGGACCTCGACCTTTTCTTCGTTTGCCGGAATGCCGTCAGCAACGCGCCCGACAGGTTGTACGAAAACCAGAATGGAACATTCGTTCCGGTCGCGAATGCCGGCGGCGCCGCCGGTCCTATCGGGCCTGGTGTCGGCCTCGGCGAAGCCGCGAGTGTCGTGGACTATGACGTCGACGGCTTCGTCGACATGCTCGTTCACAACGGTCTTGCGCTCTTCCCCGAGTGGAACGAAGCGAACAACGGCGGACCGGACAAGCTCTATCGCAATGCCGGACGTGGTGGCGGAAACCTGAATAACTGGATCGAGTTCGATCTCGTCGGCGTGACGTCCAATCGCGATGCAGTGGGGGCACGCGTCGTCGCAACCGCCGGCGGGGTCAGTCAATTGCGCGAGCAGGGCGGGAACTACAAGCGCTGGACGCAGAGCCACCAGAGAATGCATTTCGGGCTCGGGTCCAACGCGACGGTCAGTCTGCAGGTGACTTGGCCGAGCGGGGTGGTCCAGACGTTTAGTGATGTCGCCGCCAACGCGTTGTATCGGATCACGGAAAACAACGACGCGATCCAGTCGGTCGTGCTGCCGCTTGTTAGTCCTTCGCCGTGTGGTCCCGCCGGCGGACTACCCGCCTACAATCCCCCGAATGCTAACGGCGTCTTCATGGGCAAGAACTGTGCGACCGGTCAATGGAAACTGCGCGTTGCATCGGGCATCAGCAAGTCGTTCCGGGGCAGCCTCAAGTCGAGCCTGCCCTTTACGAGCGTGACGGGCGTCAGCGTGGAGGCGAGCGATATCGTCGATACGAGTAACCCCCTCGTCATCACGTACAAGCTGGGGGTCGGGGGGGCTGGCGACGACGGCTTCAACTTCTCGTTCCCGGAAGCCGCCAACGTCTGCTTCGACTCGACGCAGCCGACCGGGGTCATTGTCAGGGTCGGCGGCGTCGGAAGCGTAGTCCAGGAACCGTTCGATCTACGGACGCTCGGCCCCTGCGCCGCGGAGCCACCGCCTGACTGCGGTTTGCCGACCTACAACGCGGCAACCGAGCGTGCGATCTTCATCGGCAAAGTCTGCGGCTCCAGCGTGTGGCAATTCCGCGCTACCGCGGGCGGCCAGACCGTCAGGTACCAGGGCTCGATCCAGTCGGATCAGCCGTTCTCGAGCGTCACCGGCTTCAGCTTGGAGGCCTCAGACGTCCTGGACTGGACTGCCGGTGAGTCCGATATCGGCTATACCCTGAACATGGGCGGGACCGGGCAGGACGGCTTCAATCTCTCGTATCCGGTTGGCGCACGCGTCTGCGTCGGCGTCGCCGCCCCGCCGGGCGTGCAGGTGTTCCGCGGTCCCACCCGGCAACTTGTGACGGTGCCGTTCGACCTCGACACGGGAGGGCCGTGCCAGTAGTCAGGCCCTGCCCACTCTCCCGGTCTCACTGGCGCCCAGGTACTTCGAAGCGCCATTGCCCGCGTCGCGGTAGCCACGAACAGCAGGAGGTGCTCGCGTGAACACCCGATTCCGGCTGAGTGCATTTCTCGTTGCGTATTCCATCGCGTCCTGGCCCGCGGTGGTGATGCCCGCGCAAGCGGAGATCGCCTTTCAGGACGTCACGAATACGGCTGGCTTCACCTACGAGGGGGAATCGTGGGGCGGATCCTGGGGCGACCTGAACGGCGACCACCTTCCCGATCTGTTCAGCAACCATCATCGGAACAAGGCGAGCGTCTACGTCAACCGCGGCAACGGCGTGTTCGACGACGTGGCCTCCGAAGTGGACACGTGGGATACCCCCGCCGGCGCGCTGATCGACATGCACGGCGGCTCGTGGGCAGATTTCGACAACGATGGCGACCTCGATCTCTATATTTCGGCCGGCCGTTCGAACGAAAACCAGTTCTTCCGCAACGATGCGGGCCGGCTAGTGGACGTGACTGCCCAGCTGGATCCGGGAGTTCCGAACCTCAGGGGTCGCATGCCGATCTGGTTCGATTTCACCGGTGACGGATTGCTGGATTTTTTTATCGCAGCGGAAAGTACCGTTCCGCTGTTCGCCCGCTCGGGTGCGGGTTTCGTGGACCAGACCAGCCAGGCCGGTTTCGCCTGTTCTAAAGCACAGTTCGGGATTCTCGCCGATCTCGCGGGTGGGACCCGGCTGGAGGCGCTCTGCATCAGCGGAACGTTCGTGATCAACGCCTACGATTACCCGGCGATGCCGTTTACCCGCGTCACGAACTCGCTTCCCAAGACGGGCATTGTCAATGACGTCGTCGCCTACGATTTCAATGGAGATCTCAAGACGGACGTGTTCCTCTTGAAGGGCGGAAACCGCCTGTCGGGTGCCCTGCAAAGGAGTCCCACGGCAGCCGCGTTCCAGCTGATCACGCAACAAGGTGGCGCCGAAAAGCGCGGGCGCTTCGCGAGCTCGGGGGACGTGACGTTCGCCGTCTCGACGACCGGTTGGAACATGACTCCGGGCGACATCTTCATCGGCTCGGGCGGCCAGCGACCGCCGAACCCTGTCGTCGACTTTCGGACGATCACGTTCACCCTGCAACCGTCGAACGCCGCGCACCATGGCATTGCAGCGCACGATCCCGCACAAGATCAGGGCGTCTACATCGGCTACAACCCGGTAACGGGCATCTGGGACGTCGTCAACTCTCCGGGCGGGATCTACACCTATATTTATATCGACGCGTCGAGCACGGCACCCGTCTCGGCCGTGACGGCGACAAACCTGGCAGCGGAGGACGGCCCCATTGCGCCCAAGCTTTACCTGCGCGCTGCCAGCAACTTCTCGGATGCGACCGCTGCATCGGGCCTGAACCAAAACATCCGCTGTATAGGCGCGGCGGGCGGCGACTTCGACAACGATACCGACGTCGACCTCTTCGTGGTCTGCCGCGGCTCAATGGAGAACATCGCGAACCGACTGTATGAAAACCAGGGTAATGGCGCGTTCGTATTAGTGGCGGAAGCCGGTGGGGCAGCGGGGCCGACGGGATTCGGTTCCGGCGAGGGCGAGAATGCCGTCGTCGCAGACTATGACGTCGATGGCAGGCTGGATCTGTTCGTGACCAACGGCCTGCAGCTGGCGCCGATTGGCGACGGCGGCCGGGAATTGCTTTTCCGAAACGTGGGCGCAACTGGCAACCACTGGCTCGAGCTCGACCTGGAGGGCACCACGTCCAACCGCGACGGTATCGGCGCACGCGTGCTGGTCACAGCCAACGGCAAGACACAGCTGCGCGAGCAGGACGGCGGCTATCATCGTTGGTCGCAGGACAGCCAGGTCCTGCACTTCGGATTAGGTGGCGCCACCGAGGCCAGCATTCGCGTCGAATGGCCCGGGGGAGTTGTCGACACCTTCGACAACGTTGCCGCCGATTCCCTGTACGGTATCACCGAGAATACCGGTATCGAGGTGCTGCTTCCCGGAACGGTGCCGCCCGACGAATCGCGCTTATCGATCGACGACGTCGCCGTGAATGAAAATGGCGGCCCGGCCGTCGTGATCGTGCGACGGTCATCCGCGGCGGAAAGTGCGAGCGTTGACTACCAGACCGTCGACGGCTCTGCCGTGTCATCCGGGGACTATACGGCGGTCACGGGGACCCTCGTGTTCGTCGCCGGCGAGGCCACGCAGCCGCTCACCGTGTCGATCGCCAACGATTCGGCCTCCGAGGGCGACGAACAATTCACTGTCGCTCTGAGCAATCCGCTCATGGCAACGATTGCCGACTCGACGGCCGTCGTGACGATCCGGGACGACGACACTGCGATCTGCGGGTCACCGAGCTACAACCCCGCCTTCGACCGGGCCCTGCTGGTGTTCCAGAACTGCAGCACGGGTCGGTGGAGCCTGCGGGCGACCGCCGGCGGCGTCTCAACCGTCTTTCGGGGTTCAGCGGAATCGAGCCAGCCGCTTTCGAACCGGACACCATTCAGTCTGGAGGCAAGCGACCAGTTCGACGTCTCGAATCCTTCCCGCATCGTGTTCAGCCTTGCCGTCGGCAACAATGGGCAGGATGGCTTTGATTTCGGAGTTCCCGCCGGAGCGTCCGTGTGCCTGAACATTCAGGCGCCGCCGGGTTTTGTCGTCGAGGTGGGTCCCAGCCGCACGCCGAAAGCACCGCCGTTCGATCTCGTCACGCTCGGACCTTGCACATGACATGACGGTGGTTCTACGCTGCTAAGGCTTCCCTCTGCCTGCGGCGCGATGCAGGGCAAAGTCGCGGCTAAATTTTGACTCCAGCGCGTGCTGGACGTCGGCGCTCAGGTTTGACTTGGCATCGTGTTGGGGTGCTTGCCGGACACCCGCATCGCGTACCAGCCGGGAGCGCAGGCGTCGAAACAAGGCATCGGCGTTTTCCAGGACATTCGACCGATAGACCCGTGCCGGCGACACATTGATCGAGCGCAGCGCCAGGCGCCGCCCGAGCCGCTCGGAGAAGAACGTCACGAGCGCTTGGGCTTTTTCGTACGCAAAAAGTTGGTCGACGCCGAGGTTGCCCTCGTCATCCGAGAGGAACTCGGACTGGGAGCCGACCCGCGCGAACGCCGGCTGCGGATTCGCGAGATAAGCCTCGACGAATTCGCCGAACGACACGTGCGATGTGCAGTGGATGTGTTTCTGGGTGCGAAGCGCGTTGCGGGCCCTGAATCTGTACCAGCTGTACAACCACGAAACGGGCTCGCGGATCAGCGCCACTGTCTCGAATTCCGTGTCCGGTGCCACGGTTGCCAGGTAGGGTGCAAGGTACCGGCGGAACAGCCGAACGTCGGTGTGGCGCAGTGAGGGCGAGCCCTGGAGGTCCAGGTCCACGTACGGCCGCAGCATTGCTTCGATTGAATTTGACGCGCACTTCGGCGTACACAGGAAGACAAATCTATGCTTGAGGCTGACCTGCACGACCTACGCTCCTCCGCCGAAGCCCCGTAGACGCACGAGTTCGTCAAGCATGGCTCTCAGGTTGGCCCGCCAGTGCAACGGCTCGATTCCAAGTATCTCCTTGGTTGAATGCAGGTCCAGAACGCTTAATGCGGGTCTTGCCACCTTCGTGGGCGACTGTCGGGCATATTCCGCCGTAGAAATTGGCTTGATTGGTATGGACCTGGTCAACAACCCGCGAGCCAAGGCCTCCTCCTGGATGGCAACCGCAAAATCGTACCAGCTCGCGACACCTGCGTCGGTCCATTGAAGAATGCCGTAGACCTTCGGCCTCACCGATGCCGCCCAAACCGCTTTCGCTAGAGAACGGGCCCAGGTGGGCGTTCCAATCTGATCGCTGACGACGGAAACCGAATCGCGCGTGGACATCAACCGCAGCATCGTGCGTACAAAATTGCTTCCATTAGAGGAGTAGATCCACGCAGTGCGTATCACAACCGCCGCGCCTCCGAGTCGTTCGAGGACGAACTCTTCACCGGCGCGCTTACTGGCTCCATACACATTCAGCGGATTGGTGGGGGCGTCAGGAAGATAGGCGCAGCCTTGATCGCCGCTGAACACAAAGTCGGTGGAAATCTGGATCAGTCGGCCATGCATCTCCGCGACGGCATCGGCCAATGTCCGAGGACCTTCCGCGTTGGCCTGGTACGCTATGTCTCGTTCGGATTCTGCGGCATCGACCCCGGTGTACGCGGCAGCATTGATCAAGACGTCCGGACGATGTTCCGATACGACAGCACGAATTTCTTCCGGGTTGGCGAGGTCGCAGCGCTTGCGGTCGAGCCCGGTCGCTTGGACCCCCTCAGGCACCGATTCGAGCAGCGCGCGACCCAGCTGTCCGCTCGAGCCCGTGATCAGAATTCTCACGGATATAACTCGGCATCACGCAGACAAACGCCCCCCTGGTCTTTCACGGACAGAAGAACCTCAAGGCCAGGTGCAATCGGCCATTGAACTCCGACCTCAGGATCGTTCCAGGCGAGGGTTCTTTCGGACGCCGGATCGTAGTGGTCAGAGCACTTGTAAATTACATCCGCCGACTCGCTCAGGACCAGAAAGCCATGCGCAAATCCGGCGGGCACCCACAACTCGCGCCGGTCGTCCGACGACAGTTCCTGACCCACCCATTGCCCGAACGTCGAGGAACTGCGCCGCAGGTCGACGGCAACGTCAAACACGCTACCGGCAATGCAACGGACGAGTTTTCCTTGCGGGTGGTTGAGCTGATAGTGCAGGCCGCGCAGCGTACCTCTGCGGGACCGGCTGTGGTTGTCCTGAACGAAGGTCGTGGCTATCCCTGCTGCGCCGAACTTGGCTGCGTGCCACGTTTCCATGAAAAATCCGCGATCGTCGCCGAGAACAGTGGGCTCGATGCAAACCACGTCCGGGATCCGGGTCGGTATGAACCTCATGCTGACCCGGACTCGGACAGCACTTTCAACAGATACTCGCCATAACCACTCTTGCGCAAGGGAGCAGCGAGCTCGGCAAGCTGGTCGGCACCGATGAATCCCATGCGATAGGCGATCTCCTCGACGCATGCGATCTTGAGTCCTTGACGTTCTTCGACGATACGTACGAAGTTGCTGGCGTTGAGCAACGCATCGTGCGTGCCGGTATCGAGCCAGGCATTGCCACGCCCTAACCGTACGAGCTCCAGCTCGCCGCGCTCGAGGTACAGGTTGTTGAGATCCGTGATTTCTAGCTCGCCCCGGAGCGACGGCCGCAATGATCGAGCGAAGTCCACCACCTGGGCATCGTAAAAATAAATACCCGTGATCGCGTAGTTCGATGGAGGTTCGCGCGGCTTCTCCACCAGGGAGACAAGCTGGCCCTGCGAGTCGAATTGCGCTACTCCATAGCGTTCCGGATCCTTGACGTAGTAGCCGAACACGGTCGCACCCGAAAGGCGCGCGGAGCTCTGCTGCAGCGCCTCCGAAAGAGAATGCCCGTAGAATATGTTGTCGCCGAGGATCAGGGCCACGGGATCCCGCCCGACGAAGTCCGCGCCGATCAGAAAGGCATGCGCGAGACCCTCGGGTCTGGCTTGCTGGGCGTACTGAAAACTGAGGCCCCAGGCCGAGCCATCGCCAAGCAGCATCTCGAAGGGCTCTTGGTCGCGTGGGGTCGTGATGATCAGGTAGTCGCGAATGCCCGCGAGCATGAGAGTCGCAAGCGGATAATAGATCATCGGCTTGTCGTAGACCGGAACCAGCTGCTTGCTCACGGAAAGCGTGGCCGGGTACAGCCGAGTTCCTGAGCCGCCAGCAAGGATGATTCCCTTTCTGGGCGGAATTGTTGTCGTCATTTGATCCCAGATGCGAAATATTCTCGCAGCCAATGCCCCGTGTCTAGTTGAGCATTAGCCGGTTCCCCAAGGTGTCGCTATTCACATAACTTAGCCCAAACCGGCGGGGCTTGCATCTATCCGGTTGGGACGGCCCCGGCATTCCGCAGCGGGTTACGGAGTAATCGTGAACGACGAACAGTTCGCGCCTCCCTCACACAGGAAGTTGGAATCGTCCAGCGGAACACCATCGATCGTGATGTTGTCAAACACGAAGTCGGTGATCGTTCCTTGGGATGTGCCATTGCCGTTGAACCACTCCGGTTGCAATGACACCCCCGCCACGCCCCAATTGCTGAATGTCATGCCGGCGAGGCTGCCCGTTCCTACGTCGAAGCCGGCAATGTCCCATTGCTGGGTGAAGCTGAACAACTGGAACATTGCGACTTCGATGCGGAAATCATCGAACAACTGATCGTGCAGATGGCCGCCATTCAGGTGTCTCGAGCAGACTACTCCACGGTTTATGGTCTGCGTGTAGTTGCCATCCGTGCCGTCGTTGTGGATGACATCGACGTTCTGCACTAGATTGTTCGCGTGATCGGCGGACTGGTTCCAACTGAGTTGTATTTGACACCCGGTAGTCTGCGCCCACATCACGAGATTTCGTACCGTGATGTTGCTGCCGTATAGTTTCACCGCATCATCGTTGGTCTTGAAGAAGGAATCCTCGAGGATGCTGTTGCTGTTGAGCCTGGTTCCGTCTGTTGTGTGGTGGGAACCGAATATCTTGGTGTCTCGTTGCACAAGACCAGAATCGTACGACACAAACGCAGGAGACGGCGGATCAGAGAACGTGACGCCCTCTACTTCAACCGTTCCAGATGCGCTCGACGCCACTTCCAACAGACGCAGCGAGGCGTCCTCTGCTTCGGCCTCATAAATGTCGCCAGACAGGGTACCGCGCCCGCGCAGCTTGAACGCGCCAGAGCCGCCACCAACGTTTATCGCCCCAGAGACCCAAGCACCGCCCTTGACGTAAACCTCCACGCCGAAAGGAAGATCCCACTTGACGTCAGTCGGCGTGATGTAGTTCGGGTCCAGGTTGTAAACCCCAGGCTCAAACACGACGGCTGTAATGCCTTCAGGCCAAGGGACACCAATGTGACTGGCGGGGTCGAAGTTGACGACGGTGGAGCCGTTGACGGTCGGGACAGTGGTGTCAATCTCACTGGCAAAAATGAACAACGGCTCTTCGTACTCTCCCGTATCGACGAACCACTGACCGGGCTCCGTGATCGTGAAGGTGCAACTGTCGACCGTCGTGTTGACGGCGGTTGTTATCGCGTCATGGAGTGGTCGCACGACACAGGTAGTTACGTCATCGACCAGATCAGTCACCACCACTTCTACCGGCTCGCCAGTGAAAGAGAACTGCGTCCAATGATTCTCGCTCGAGTTATTTGCAAATGCGGAGTTATCGTTGTAGAGAACCGGCGAGCTTGCCGGCGCGCCCTGCGAAACGGTGACTGTCCAGCGGTCGCTCGTATGCCCTGCGACAGCCTCGTACGTCTCCAGGTCGCCGCTTGCCGTGCTGACCACCGTGATTTCGTCGTATGCGTGGTTCGAGAGCCCGTGATTCACCGTGACGCGGAAGAGATATGAACCGTCAATAGAGGGTGTGAACTGCATGCGAGAGGTGTCTGCCGCGGCGATGTTTACGGGTGGGCCGCTGGGTTGGGCAATCACCATCCATTGGTACGTCACATCATCGAGACTTGCAGTCGCAGTGAGGGTCACGTCCGTATCTGTGTCGACAGTGCGGTCGTTCCCGGCGGTGACGGTCAAGTCAACATTGCCGCCCGGCGGGGTTGGGTCGGGCCCGCCGGAATTGCCCCCATCAATGGAGCTGGGTTCATCCTCGCCGCCGCACGCCGCCAACAGAAGGGCAGCCGCGCAGGCGAATGTCCAACGCTGGATGCAACGCCTAGCTGATACGATACCCATCGATGACCCCCGGCCCAGCCTGATGCAGCGGGCCTTACTAAGGCGACGAAACGCGGCAAAACGTTATGTCGAGTGGCGGGGACGCTGGGAGCTTGCGCTTATTCAATTGGCAACCCCGCTATCGTAGGCTTGCGCCCGTAGACCGGTGGCTTTGCGTCCCCGTCTTTCGACAGGTTTGCCCTTGTCGAAAGGAAGTATCAAAGAGGCAGGGGCAGAATTCAATGCCGTCTGAGTGTACCGTAGGTGCGCCAGTTCACACATCCGGGCGAGGGCTTGGACGGAGCTCGGCCTCGACGACATTGGGATACGATTGCCTTAGTTGTTAATGCGGATACGGTCTCTGGGAGGACCTGTGTTATCACTCAAAAGCGCGCTGGCCCGGGCTGGTTTGGCGTTAAGTCTGCTACTCATGTGGGGCGGCAGTTTCGCTGCCGAGGAAACGCAATCGGGCGCGGGTGATGTCGTAAGAGCAGGCGACATCGTCAGAATTGCGGTTTACGGACAGAATGATCTCAGCACCGTGGCACGCATCGGAAGTAAGGGCGAGATTACGTTTCCGTTGATCGGGGAAGTGACGATCGGTGGTCTCAGCCCCCGGGAAGCGGAGAATGTCATTGCGGGCCTGCTCGAGCGACGCAATATCGTGCGAGATCCCCAGGTCACGCTGTTTGTGGAACAACGCCAGAGTACCGAGCGAGAGACGGTAACCGTCCTGGGCCAGGTAAAAGTTCCGGGCAGGTATCCCGCCGAGACAGTTTCCGAAGGCGGCACTGAAACCATTGTAGGCCTGCTTGCTTTGGCAGGCGGAGTCAGCGATTCGGCCGCCGATCGCCTGATCCTGACGCGGAAGGAAGGCGGAGAACAGAAAAAGTACGAAGTCGATCTGGTTGCCTTGTTGAAGAACGGCGACCTTACGCAGAACCACAGTCTCCTTGCAGACGACGTGATTTTGGTACCCCGCATGGACGTGTTTTATGTCTACGGCGAAGTTCACAACCCGGGAAGATTCAGATTGGAGAGGGACATGACGGTCATGCAGGCCATTGCGGTCAGCGGGGGATTGACCCCGCGGGCCAGCGAGAAAGACCTGACGCTCAAGCGTCGCCAGGCGGGCAAGATCGAATCTTACGACGTGCAGCTCACCGAGGTCTTGAAACCTGACGATGTCCTGTACGTCAAGGCGAGTCTGTTTTGAAAGTGCGTGACTGCCAACTGGAGCGTTGCTTGTGAATCTGAAACTCATTCTGCAGATTTGCAAGGCGCGGTTCTGGGTGATTGCCCTGATAATCCTCGGGACCGTGGCAACGGCTGCATGGGTAACGATGACAACGCCACCACGCTACACGGCGGGAACGAGCGTGGTAGTGGACTTTCAGAACAAGGGGCCTTTTGACCAGCCCGGCGTAGCCCGACAATACGCGGCCGGCTATCTGACGACCCAGGTCGACATTATCCGCAGCCGTAGCGTTGCTCTGAGGGTAATTAATTCGTTACCGCCACCGATGAAAGAAGCAGCTATTGCCGCATTTTTGTCACCGGATCAGGCGTCGCAAGGCCCCAATGTCGTTCGCGGTTATCTTGCGGTCGGGTTGCTTGAGAACCTGGTTGTGCGTACTTCGGGCGAAAGCCAGGTTTTGACTCTGGCATTTACTTCGCCGGATCCTAAGATGTCGGCGGCCATTGCGGATGCTTTTGCGGAAGCGTACATCAACCAGTCGCTGGAGCTCCAGGTGGAGCCCGCAAGGAGAAACGCACAGTGGTTCGAGGAACAGCTCAAAGACTTGCGCGCGCGCCACGAAGAGAAGCAACACCGGCTGACCGTCTACCAGCGCGAGAAGGGACTGGTCAGTGTTGACGAGCGCCTGGACGTCGAGAGCCGCAGACTTCAGGAGCTGTCCACGGCCTTGGTCGAGGCACAGACAAGCAAGTACGACGTCGAATCACGGCAGCTCGGAAGCGAGCATCCGGAGTACCGGCGTGTCATCGAGCGCGAGCGCTCGGTGCAAAGCTCGCTTAACCGACAGAAGCAAAGAGTTCAGGAGATTCAGCAGCAGCGGGATGAACTCAGCCTGCTGGCTCGCGACGTGGAAAACTCGCGAAACATGTACGACCAGGCTTTACAGCAGTATTCCCAAAGCACGATGCAAAGCCAGTTCACGGGAACGAATATTGCCGTGCTGAGTAAAGCGGCGGCGCCCGGGCGACCTTCAAGTCCAGATCTGTGGGTCAACATGATTCTGGCGTTGCTGCTCGGCTCCGTACTCGGGCTTGGAATGGCGTTCATTCTGGAAGCGCTGGATAGACGCATTCGGATACCCGAAGATTTGTCGGAAGATCTACACGTACCGGTACTGGCAAGGCTCTAGGCATATGGTCACTGACGCGAATGTCCAACCTGAAGTAGACACTCAAGAAGATGATTCCCTTGGGAAATTCTTGTCCGACAGCGGCAAGATCAGCGAATCCGACGTACAGAGAATCCGGCACTTCGCGCGCGAAAAGGGCCTGAGTTTCGGAGAGGCTGCGGTCAGTCTGCATCTCGTGGAAAGAGCGGACGTAGACAGGGCCTTGGCGCTGCAGTCTGACCACTCACCTGTCGCCGAAGGGCGGGGCGACATGAGCCCCGAACTGGTCGCGGTCCATAGCCCGGACACGCCGAAAGTCGAGGCCTTGAGAACGTTGCGAGTGCAACTGATGCTCGGCAGTCTTGCCCCAACCGCAAATACGCTGGCCATCGTCAGCCCGTCGTCAGGCGATGGCCGCAGCTACCTTGCTGCGAACCTTGCCATCGTATTTTCCCAGCTTGGCGAGCGCACCCTGCTGGTCGATGCGCATCTTCAAAATCCGCGGCTGCATGAAATGTTCGGCGTGCAGATTGCGCCAGGGCTTTCATCGGGGTTGGTGGGCCGCAGCTCTGGTGTGCTGAAGACAGTCAGCATCCCGCAACTCTCGAATTTGTGGTTGGTCCCGGCGGGTGCGCAGCCGCCCAACGCCGATGATTTGCTGGCGCGAAACACACTCATCAAGGTCTGCAGCGTGTTGAAGAGTCAATACGACGTCGTATTGTTCGATACTCCGCCGGGAGAAGGCAGCACGGGTGCAGACTGGATAGCACACCGGTGCGGGAAAGCACTGGTCGTGGTTCGCCAGGATAATTCGAATTTCGCAGCTACCAAGTCATTCCTGGCGCGCATCAAGTCTCGCGCGGAAGTGGTCGGTTGCGTGCTCAACAAATGCTGATTTACAGGCCGACCCGGAAAGTCAGCTGCACGAGATCGTAGTCATAGTCCCGCCCAGCCCTGCTCGAGTCTCTGGTTTCGGTACGGTATTCGCAGGATAAGCTGCTGTTCTCGGTGAACCGCCATTCGAGCCGGAGCGTTCCGGTCAGCACGTCGTCGTCTCGAGGGGGGAGAATCTGGCTGGGCAGGTCTGGTTCGCCCCTGAAATCGCGCGTCTCGTAGCCGAGGCCAAAGCCCACGGAGGCGCGGCTGCCGACCTGGAATGTGGGTTCGATTCTCACCCCGCTGACGAGCGCGAATGTCGCGATTTCGTCGCCAAAATTGCTGATTTCATGCCACAGCGTCATGCGGACGCTGCTTGCGGTAGATGTGGCCCATACCCCGTTGATGCGGCCGACGAGCCCCGAGTAGTCGCCTAAGACCGGATTGTCCTGGTCCCGATCCGCGTATCCCAGCGTCGCTCGCATGCGCGAGCCCTCGCCAAGGCTCCAGTCTATTGCTGGTCCAAACACGAACTCCGTGTAATCAAGGTTGGCGCCCCCCTTCGATTCTCTCGTCGAATAGCTTGCATCCAGGCTCAGGGTGTTTCCTCTCCGGCTGGAATATTCGAGCGACAGGCCGGTGCTAGCGCGACGCAAGTCAAGGGCGTTTTCGCGGGAAAACTCTGTTTCAACCAGTCTTCCGCTTGCGGCCAGGTGCATGTGGGTGTTCAACCGGCGTGCGACGAGTGCGGAAATCAGATTGCTCGTACCCACATCGATGCGCGGCGTAAGCTGATTTGCGAAGTCACGCAGCGCCCGCCTGTATTCATAGCCGATTTCGCCGTTCCAGAGATTGCCCACTTCCCAGTCCCAGGCAACTCGCGCATCGCCACCCGTAAAATCGACATCATCGTACCGATCGTAGTCGTTGCGGAATATTCGTCCACGAAATTCGAACTTCTGTTTCTGATAATCAAGCCGCGAGTCGAAACCAGTCTCCACGCTCCAGAAGCTGTCAGACAATTGCGTGCCGTCAATGAGCTCACCTGCCTGCGCCGGATTGTCCACTCTGAAAACGTTGGTGTCGTGTCCAACCCCTAATTCGACGTAGGGATTGAGAGCCTGAAACAGGTCGGATTCCGCGCGGGACGCATTCGAGAAGAGGAATCCAGCCAGCAGCAATGACAAGGCCATGGGCCGGTCGTGACCTTGGCCAGCCATACGCTTCATTGCGAGCGGGTCACCTGGATCCATAGGGACAGCCTACAGGGACCCTTTCAGTTTCCCAATGTCTATTGCCGCAAACTGTTTCACATATTCACCCAAGGCATCCTTCCAGTGCGGCATTACATTCAGTTTCCTGGCATTGAGTTTGAGGTTAACGAGCTTCTCGGACGCCGGCCGTGGCGCGAAATAGTCATCTTTGAAATAGTCTGACGAAACTTTGGTCACCCGTACTTTCTCGCTCAACCCCAGCAAACGAACGAACTCCACAGCCACATCGAATCTGCTGCAATTGCCTTCGCAGACTTGATTATAGAGACCGAACGGACCTGCCTGGACCACCTTGAAGATGCCCTGGGCAAAGCTCTCGGTGAACGTCGGAGTGCCCAGTTTGTCGTCCACGACGAATAGCTCTCTCTTGCCGGCCTTGAGCTGCTGATAGATCTTGTTGATGAACTTCTTATCCTTCTTCTCGCCGCCACCCATCATCCAGCCCGCTCGGAAGACGAAGTGCTCTCGAAGGCACCTCTGTACGGCGCACTCGCCGTAATACTTCGACTTGGCATAAATCGCCAACGGATTGGGAGCGTCGAAATCGTTGTAGAGATCCTGGCGCCCATCAAAAATGCCGGCGGTGCTGATGTACACGTGCGGTATCTGAAGTTGGCTGGCAATCAGCGCCAGATTCTCCGCACCGAGCGCGTTGGTCAACCACGCGTCTTCTTGGTGCCTTTCGCAGTACTCAAGATCGGTCAGAGCGGCGAGGTTCAGCAGTAGATCCGGGCGAAACGCAGTTATCGATTCCAGCATTTCGTGATAGTTGCGTACGTCGGCGAATTGCAACCACGGGGCATTCAGGTCGATATCAGTTGCTTTGACCGTCGTATGCGCAGAAAAGAGCCCGTACATCGCCTCGCCAAGCATGCCGCCACACCCCGCGATATAGACACGGCTCGTTTTGCTCAGTTTCAACATGAATGGCTCGACTCTTGTGTTGGGATGGGCGACGTCAAGGGTAACAAAATCGTCGAGTCACCTCTCGCTGAGAATCAGGACTTGGCGGCCGCCGCGGCGAGATTGCCGAACTGCTGCCCGTTCACCTGGTCCACGATCGGCGCGAGCTGGTCGAGCTTGTGCGTCGCGTCGCCGCTCACGCGATGCGTGGCGATAAGTGTCGTCGCGCCATCCTTCTCCTCAAGCGCGAAAGTGATGACACCCGACACCGCCATCTCCTGCAGCGGACCGAGCGCGGCATCCAGCCGCAGCATCTTGCCGGGCATCACCAGCACGACCCGCCCATGCTCGACGCTGTTGCCGTCCCAGCGCTCACAGAAGCAGCCCCCGACAGAAGCATCGAGACTGAGATTCTCGCGCTTGCCAGACCAGCTGTGATCCGCCGGCCACCAGCGCTCGGGGTGCTGGAGCGACTCCCACACTTTCGCTGCCGGAGCCGCGATCGTGAATTGATGCTCGATCAGGAACCCGTCCGCGGCCGCGAACTTCACTTCGGCGCCGGCGCAAAAGGGAGCAAGCGCGAGCACGCCCGCGAGAACTGCCTGTCTCATCGCCTCACTCCTTCGACTGCCATTCGTTCTCGTCCTGTCGCGCAAGTTCGTCGAGATCGCCCGGCGTCGCCGCCGGATCATCCACCCACTCACGCAGTACCGGCCCGCCGTTGATCAGGTCGATCGCGAGCCGCGTCGTCTCGTACTCGTAGGCGAATTCGCGCCACAGCGGGTAGTCGGGCCGGATCGCGCGGATCGCCTTGAACGCGAGCGCCATCAGGCGCCAGGGCCGGAACTTCGAATGGTTGTAGCCAGGATCGTCCACGTGGATCTGGAGTCCGGCGCAGAGCTTGCCTGCGTGCTTGTGGAAGGTCGGCTCGAACCAGCAGGGCCGCAGGCGGCAGCCGGCGAGCCAGTCCGGCGCGAGCGCCCGCATGTTGGCGAGCAGCTTGTCGGCGTCTAGATCGGGCGCGCCGAACAGCTCGAGCGGCCGCGTCGTGCCGCGCCCCTCGGAGAGCGTCGTGCCCTCGACCATCACGGTGCCGGGATAGCAGCGGGCCATCGCGACGGAGGGCGCGTTCGGGCTCGGATTCACCCAGGCGCGGTCGCCCTGCGGCCAGCCGTAGCCGGGTGACTGCGCCGGGCGCCAGCCGTCCGTCGCCACGTGCACGTACTCCAGATCGAGCTTCAGGTGTTGCACGAGCCACGAACCGAGCTCGCCGAGCGTGCGCCCGTGCCGCATCGGCATCGGGCCCGCGCCGACGAAGCTCTCCCAGCCGCTCTTCAGCAACAGGCCCTCGACCGGTCGGCCGATCGGGTTCGGCCGGTCGAGAACCCAGACCGCCTTGCCAAGCCGTGCGGCAGCTTCGAGCACGTAGCGCAAGGTCGTCACGAACGTGTAGACCCGCGTGCCGAGATCCTGCAGGTCCACGAGCAGCACGTCGAAGTTTTCCAGCATCGCCTGCGTCGGGCGGCGCACCTTGCCATAGAGACTGAAGACCGGGATCCCGTAGGCGGGGTCCTTGTAGTCGTCGGTCTCGATCATGTTGTCCTGCTTCTCGCCACGCATGCCGTGCTGTGGGCCAAAGGCCGCCGTGAGCTGGAAGTCTTCGTGCGCCGCGAGCGCGTCGATCGAATGCGTGAGGTCTGCCGTCACGGATGCCGGATGCGCCAGCAGCGCGACGCGTCTGCCGTCAAGGGGTTTCCTCACGGCGCGGTCGAGCAGCAGGCGGTCGATGCCGAACTTCATCGCCGCGCGACCTTCAGCAGGAACGACGAAGGGTCATGAAAATCCGGCTTCGCCCCTGTATGGGTGAGTGCCCAGTACGACAGCTTCCCGTCGTCTGCCTCGATGACTGCGGCGATGCCGGCCTCGATCTCGCGCGCTTTCGCGAGTTCCGGCAACGCGGCGATTGGCACGGTCGCGCTCATTTCATAACCGTCCGGGAAGTCGCGGCGCTCCATGCTGGGCGCCGGCATGTCCGGCACGCTGCGCTCGCTGCGAGGCCGTCCGAAGCGATAAGCCGCCCAGTCGCCGGAGGGCGTAAAGTTAAATTCGTGGTAGCTGGCACCGGGCCCCACCCTGAGAAACGCCTCGAAGCAGCTATGTTGCCAGAGACCGTCGGAACGGCGCGCAAACCCGGACGGCGGCAAGCGAAGCCTGGAGGTATCCCCCGCGATCCGATACACGATGACCAGCGCGGCAGGAAGCCTCGCCGCATCGACCTCGATGCCGAAATGACGGATGGCGGGGCAGGGAGTGTCGGGGTGAGCGGTCAGTTCCGCCCGGAGTGTGCTCATGGAGCGCCACTCTAGACTGTTCAACCTAAACCCGCCCGCGCACGCGAAATGCCGGCGGTGGCCTTGCTTTCGGCGGTGCCGACGGCAAAGTGACCATCGTGCAGTTCGACACTGTGATCGTCGGCGCCGGCTCCGCCGGCTGCGTGCTCGCCAACCGCCTGAGCGCGGACCCCGCGCACCGCGTCTGCCTGGTCGAGGCGGGGCCTGAGGATCGCTCGCCGCTCATTCATATTCCGGCGGGGATCCTCAGCACCGTTCCGCGGCGCCAGGTGAACTGGGCCTTCAAGACCGAGCCGCAACCCGGGCTCGGTGGCAGGCAGGGCTACCAGCCGCGCGGACGCGTGCTCGGCGGATCGAGCTCCATCAACGCAATGATCTACATGCGCGGGCACCGCTCGGACTACGACGACTGGGCGGCGCTTGGCAATCCGGGCTGGGCCTACGAAGACGTGCTGCCGTTGTTCATTCGTTCCGAGGACCAGCTGCGCGGCGCGGACCCGTTTCACGGCAGCGGCGGGGAACTGACGGTCTCCGATCTCGCCAGTCCCGCGGCGGCTTCCCGCGCCTTCGTCGAATCCGCCGCTCGGGCGGGACTGGCGCGAAACCCGGACTTCAACGGCGCAAGCCAGGACGGAGCGGGCCTCTACCAGGTCACGCAGCGCCGCGGACGCCGCTGCAGCGCTGCGATCGCCTTCCTGCGCCCGGCACTCGCCCGCCCGAATCTCACGGTGCTGACCGGCCGCCATGCGACTCGCATCGTGTTCGAGGGCGAGCGCGCGTCGGGTATCGAGATCGAGGGCCCGGGCGGCACGGCGCGCATCGACGCAGCGCGCGAGGTGATTCTCTCGGCCGGCACCTTCGGCTCGCCACAGCTCCTGCTGCTGTCCGGCATCGGTCCGCGAGAGGAACTCTCGCGCCACGGCGTCGCGTTGCGTCACGAGTTGCCGGGGGTCGGCCGGAATCTCGTCGATCACATCGACCTGGCGCTCGTGTACCGCTCCGATGATCACAGCCTGATGGGCATCACTCTGCGCACGGCGCTGCGAGCCATCGCCGGCTACTTCGAGTGGCGCGACCGCGGAACGGGAATCCTCACCACCAATTTCGCTGAGGCTGGCGCCTTCCTTCGCACGCGCGCGGACCTGTCCCGGCCGGACGTGCAGCTCCATTTTCTCACCGGGCTCGTGGACGACCACGCCCGGCGGCTGCACTACGGCTACGGCGTTTCCTGCCACGTCGCGGTCCTGCGCCCGAAGAGCCGCGGCCAGGTTGGTCTGCGCTCGGCGGATCCGCGCGCAGCGCCACGCATCGATCCGAACTTCCTCGCGGAGGCCGAGGACCTCGCCACACTGGTGGCCGGCGTGAAGCGCGCGCGAGAGATCATGGCAGGCGTGCCGCTCGCGCCGCACCGGGGTGCGGAGTTGTACACTGAAGGCGCCGGCGAGGAGGCGCTGCTCGCGCAGATTCGCCAGCGTTCCGATACGATCTATCACCCGGTCGGCACCTGCCGTATGGGTGCCGACGCGATGGCGGTCGTGGATCCCCTATTGCGCGTGCGCGGCCTCGAGGGCCTCTCGGTCGTGGATGCCTCCGTCATGCCGACTCCAGTCGGAGGCAACACCAACGCGCCGACCATCATGATCGCCGAGAAGGCGGCGCTCTTGCGCATGGGCTGAACATTGGGATCGCCACGGCGCGCCCTCTGGCTGTAACATTCCGGCCCTATGCTGCCGCGGCCGCGGGGGGAGCCACCGCAATGTCCGATCGCCGTCGCTCGATCTGTCTTGCTGCCGCCGTCGCCCTTGGCGCGGGATTCGTCGCCGCGCTGGCTGCGCCGCTTGCGATCGCACAGGAAACCTCGAGCCAGCTCTCCGGATTCGTCATCGGGGAGGACGGCCAGCTGATTGCCGGCGCCCGCGTCAGCATCGTTCACTTGCCCTCGGGCACGAGCAGCGCGGCTACGACCAACGCGAGCGGCCAGTTCTCCGCGACCGGATTGCGTGTCGGCGGCCCCTACCGCATCACGGCGCAGGCCGAAGGCATGCAGGACGCCGTCGTCGAGGATCTGCATACCCAGCTCGCACAGCGCACCTCCGTGACGCTCGTTGCCCAGCCGATCGCGACGCTGGCCAACGTTGAGGTCGTGGGCGCCTCCGAACGGGACGTGTCGATCGGCGCAGGCACTCGCTTCGGCGCCCAGGACGTCCGGGAGCTGCCTTCCATCAGCCGCGACATCAAGGACGTCGTGCGCATCAACCCGAAGGCCTGGGTGGACCCGACGAACTCCGACGCGCTCGAGGTTGCGGGTGTCAACAACCGCTACAACACCGTCACCGTCGACGGCGTGCGCCAGAGCGACGACTTCGGCCTCAACAACAACGGCTATCCGACCCAGCGCAGCCCCTTGTCGGTGGACGCAATCGAGGCGGTCTCGGTGCTGACTGCCCCGTTCTCGGTTGAGTACTCGTTCTTCCGCGGCTCGACCATCAATATGGTCACCAAGTCCGGCACCAACGAGTTCACGGGCTCTGCCTTCTTCTACAAGGGTGACGACAGCCTGCTCGGTGACCAGACCAAAGACGTTGCAGTCGACCTGGTTTTCGACGAGGAAATCTACGGCGGGACTTTCGGCGGCCCGATCATCAAGGACAAGCTGTTCTTCTTCCTGTCGTACGAGAAGCTCGAGCGTGAAGCGCCGCAGGACATCGGCGCGACCGGCTCAGGCTTCCCGGTCGAAGTGCCGAACGTAACCCAGGAGGAGTTCGACGACATCCGGCAGATCGGGCTCGACGTTTATGGCTACGACATCGGCCAGACGCTCGCCTCGGCACCGGAGGAGGACGAGAAGATCCTCGCCAAGCTCGACTGGAACATCACCGACACGCAGCGCGCGACGCTTTCCTACCAGCGCACCGAGGGCAACGAACTGGTGGTCAATACGACCAACAACAACCCGTCACTTTCCAGGCTGGGAGCGCCTTCCAACTGGTACGACCGCGCGATCCTGTTGGAGTCCACTTCCCTGCAGCTGTTCTCGGACTGGAACGAGTACTTCTCGACCGAGTTCAAGATCGCGCGCAAGGAAGTCGAGACCGCCCAAGTCTCGCTGTTCGGCACGGATTTCGGCGAGATGCAGATCCGCACGCCGAGCGGCGGCACCGTGTACATCGGCTCGGACGAGTTCCGCCACGCCAACGAGCTCACCAATGACGTGGACTCGATCAAGCTGAAGGGCAACTTCTTCCTCGGCGACCACACGCTGACGGTCGGCTACGAGCGGGAAATGCTCGACATCTTCAACCTGTTCGTGGCTCGCAGCCAGGGCCAGTGGGTATTCGCGCCGACGCTCGACATCAACGGCGTCGTGACCGCGACCGGGACCGACAATTTCGCAGCCCAGGCAGCGACCAGCCTCTCCTACGCAAACGCATTCACCAACGACGCAGCGGACGGCGCCGCGACATTCGGCTACGACGTCGACAGCCTCTACGTGCAGGACGAGTGGCAGGCGACGCCGGACCTGAAAATCCAGGCCGGCGTGCGCTTCGACATTTTCTCGAGCAGCGACCAGCCGCTGCTCAACCAGAACTTCGTCGGGCGCTACGGATTCAACAACCAGTCGACGCTCGACGGGCGCGACCTCGTCATGCCGCGCATCGGCTTCAACTGGCAGTGGACGCCAGAGACGACCGTGTACGGCGGCTTCGGCCTGTTCGGCGGCGGCACGCCAAACGTCTGGGTTTCGAACAGCTTCTCCAATGACGGCGTCACGGTGGTGCGCGCGGATATCGTGCGCGGCACCGGAAATCCGCTGGAAGCGTCGCTGGACGGCGGCAACGGCTTCGACATCCCGCAGGACGTGCTCGATTTCCTCGCGACCCAGCGCAACGACGGGCCGGTCAACGCGATCGACCCGGACTTCGATGTTCCCTCGCAGTACCGCTGGAACCTGGGCCTCAACCACACGCTGCCCTGGGACATCGAACTCGGCACGGACCTCATCTATTCGCGCGTCAAGGACGAGGTGCTCTGGCAGGACATCCGGTTGCAGCAGGTCGGCACGGCGCCGGACGGGCGTCCGATCTACGGGCCGCGCCCGGATGGCCGTTCGAGTTCGGGCATCCAGGACTTCCTGCTCACGAACACCAGCGAGGGCGAGCAGACGGTGTTCTCGATCGACGCGAGCAAGACCTGGCGCACGTCGGCAGGCCGCTTCGACGCCTACCTCGGCTACGGCCACCAGGACGTCAAGGACGTCAACCCGGGCACAAGCTCGACGGCCTCGTCGAACTGGGACAACGTCGCCGTGTCGGACCCGAACAACCCGGGCCTCGAGACCTCGAACTACGAAATCGAGCACCGGTTCACCAGTTCGTTCGCCTGGCGCAAGGCCTTTTTCGGCGACTACGAGACCAGCATCGCGCTGATCGGCGAGCGCCGTTCGGGCCGGCCGTACAGCTACACCTTCGGCGCCGGCTCGCAGATCTGGGGCGATCCGCGCCAGGGTTCCCGGCAGCGGCACCTCTTCTACGTGCCGGACGGCGACGTGATCTTCGAGGGTGCGTGCACTGCGACGGAGGTCAACGTGGTGGCTGGCTGCACGGCCGAGGGCGCCTTCAGCGCGGCGAGTGCCGCGGCCGGGCAGTTTTCCACGGACATGAATGCCTACGTCGAGGAGCAGGGCCTCGCGAAGTTCCGCGGCCGGATCGTGCCGCGCAACTCGCACCAGAGCCCCTGGGTGTCCGCACTCGACCTGCGCTTCGCCCAGGAGTTGCCGATCTTCCGCAAGACGCGCGGTATCATCACCTTCGATATCGAGAACTTCGCGAACCTCATTGACAACAGCTGGGGCCAGTTGCGCCAAGTGAACTTCCCGTACGTGACGCCGGTCGCGGATGCCGTGCGCATAGAGACTACCGGCTGCCCGAACGGCGCTGCGAGCTGCTACGTCTACCGCCCGCGCTCGGGCCAGACCGGCCCGGTCAAGCCGTTCAACGCGGTTGCGACACTCCCGTCGGTGTGGCGCATGCAGCTCGGGTTCCGGATCGAGTTCTAATGAAGGCAACCATTCGAGGCTGGCTTTGGGCAGTGGTGACGAGTGTCAGCCTCGCCGCCGTCGCAACGCATTCGGACGCCGTCGCCCAGGACGCGGCGACCGACCCCAGGCCCGCACCGCCGCGGGCGGAAGGTGAGGGGCCGTTCGATCGGCTGATCATCCGCAATGCGACCGTGATCGACGGCACCGGTTCGCCGCCGCGCGGGCCGATGGACATCGTCGTCGAACGCAATCGCATCACGGCGCTGTTCGCAGTCGGCGCCGCCGCGGGCGACATGCGCTCAAGCGACCGCCCGCAGGGCGCGACGAAAGAGATCGACGCCACGGGGATGTACGTGCTGCCCGGGTTCGTCGACCTGCACCTGCATAGCGGCGACATCCCCAAGACGCCCGAAGCGGAATACGTCTACAAGCTCTGGATGGCCCACGGCATCACGGCCGGCCGCGGTGTCCCTTTCGCGTCTCCCGGGTTCTCGGAAAGCGAGAAGGGCAGGAGCGCGCGGAACGAGATCACGGCGCCGCGGATGTTCACCTATCGCCTGCCACTCGACGAATGGGAGGCGAACATCCAGACGCCTATGCAGGCGCGCGAGTGGGTACGCAAGGCGGCTGTCACCGGCATCGACGGCCTGAAGCTCAATGCGGCTCCGCCGGACATCATGGCGGCGCTCCTCGACGAGGCGAAGAAGCTCGGCCTGGGCTCGACCGCGCACCTCAGCCAGCCGGGCGTGGCGCAGATGAACGCGCTCGACGCAGCCCGGCTGGGCCTCGGCACGGTGACGCATTTCTACGGGATCTTCGAAGCGCTCTACGACGGCTACGACGTGCAGCCCTGGCCGCCGGGCCACAACCATTCGGACGAGCAGCATCGGTTCGCGCAGGTCGCGCGGCAGTGGAACCTGATTCACGAGCCGGGCAGCAGACAGTGGAAAGCGCTGCTCACCGAGCTGAAGTCGCTGGATGTCGTCCTCGATCCCACCATGACAGCCTACCTTGCGGGCCGCGACGTCATGGCGCGGCGGAATTCGGACTGGCACGAGACGTACACGTTGCCTTCGCTGTGGGATTTCTACCTGCCCAGCCGGGTCAACCACGGCTCGTACTTCTTCGACTGGACGAGCTGGGACGAGACGGCCTGGCGCAATTTCTATCGTGTCTGGATGTCGTTCCTGAATGACTACAAGAACCTGGGCGGGCGCGTGACTGTCAGCTCGGATGCGGGATACATCTTCAACACCTTCGGCTTCGGCACGATCTCGGAAATGGAACTCCTGCAGGAAGCGGGCTTCCATCCGCTGGAAGTGATCCGCGGGGCGACACTGCACGGCGCCGAGGCACTGCACGAGCCGAAAGGCAAGCCGATCGAGTTCGGCGTGGTCCGGCCGGGGCTGCTCGCTGATCTCGTCATCGTGCCCGAGGATCCGGTCGCGAACCTCAAGGTGCTCTACGGGACGGGCGCCGTGCGCCTGAACGAACAGACGGGCAAGGCCGAGCGGGTCGGCGGCATCAAGTACACGATCAAGGACGGCATCGTCTACGACGCGCGACAACTGCTCGCCGACGTCGCGCGGATGGTGGCGATGCAGAAGCAGGAGCGCGGCATCACTCGGCTGCCCGGCACCGGGTTCCCCGGCCAGTAGCCGCGACCGTGCCCGCCGTGCACGATTCCGAGAACCAGTGCGCCGACGCGGTACTGATGGTCCGCCCCGCGCGATTTGGCTCCAACCCGGAAACGGCGGAATCCAACCGCTTCCAGCACCCGGAGCTGATCGCGGATGACACGGCCCTGGCGATCCGCGAGTTCGACGGGCTCGTGCGCCGGCTTGGCGATGCCGGTGTCGAAGTCATCGTCGCGGAGGATCCACCCGAGCCCGCAAAGCCCGACGCCTGCTTCCCGAACAACTGGGTGAGCTTCCACGCCGACGGGTCGGTCGTGCTGTACCCGATGCTGGCGCCTTCGCGCCGCGCGGAGCGCCGCCCTGAGCACCTCGCCGCGGTCGAGCGCGCGGGATTTCGCATCGCGCGCACGATCGATCTCGCTCCGCTCGAAGAGCGCGGGGAGTTCCTCGAAGGCACGGGCAGCCTCGTGCTCGACCGGTACTCGCGCCTGGCCTATGCCTGCCTGTCGCCGCGAACCACTCCGGCGGCGCTCGCCGAATTCTGCGCGGCGCTCGGCTATCGCTCGGTTGAGTTCGATGCGCTGGGGCCGGACGGGAGGCCCATTTACCATACGAACGTACTGATGGCAGTGGGCGAGGGCTTCGCCGTTGTTTGTGCCGCAGCGATCCCGGATGCACCGCGCCGCGCGGCAGTCCTCGGCGAGCTCACGGAGGCGGGTCAAGAGGTAATCGAGATCGAAGTCGAGGAGATGATCCACTTCGCGGGCAACATGCTGGCGCTCCGGGCGCGCGACGGTGGCGCACGCATCGCGATGTCGGAGACCGCCTGGCAGTCGCTCGCGCCGGCGAAGCGGCGCCGCCTCGAGCGCCACGGCGGCATCGTCGCCGCGCCCATCCCGACCATCGAGTGGGAGGGCGGCGGTAGCGTTCGCTGCATGATCGCCGAGATCTTCCTTCCGCGGAGCGCGCCTTGCTAGAGCTTGGCCTCAAGTCGCTGATCGCATACCTGCTCGGTTCCATTGTCGGCGCGCTCGTCGTCGGCCAGTTCCGCGGTGTCGACATCCGCACGCTTGGCAGCGGCAACGCCGGCGGCACCAATGCGCTGCGCACCCAGGGGCTCGCCTTCGCCGCAGCCACGGTCTTCATCGACGTCGGCAAGGGCTGGATTGCCGCGCGCTGGCTGCCGGGACTTGCGATCCCGGGCGTCGCCGAGGATCCGGCGATCGCACGCGACTGGCTCGCCGTCTGCTGCGCCGCGGCCGTCGTCGCCGGCCACATCTGGCCGATGTGGCACGGCTTCCGCGGCGGCAAGGGCGCCGCGACGCTCGCGGGCGTGCTGCTCGCGCTCGCGCCGGTCCTGCTCGTCATTGCCCTGGCGGCCTGGTTTTTCGTCGCGCTGCTCACCGGTTACGTCGGGCTCGCCACCGTCACGGCGGCTGCCACTGTTGCCGCTGCGACTGGATTCTCGCCGCTCGCGACGGGATCCTGGATCGCGTTCACGGTGGCGATGGCACTGCTCGTCGGCTGGGCGCACCGCGGCAACTTCATGCGCATCAAGTCCGGCACGGAACCGCGTCTGGAGAAACTCTGGCTGTTCCGCCCGCGCGGCCCCTCGGGATGAGCGGACGCATCGAGTTGCTCCGTTTGATGGCGGACGGCGCCCTGCATTCCGGCGAAGAACTGGCGGCGGCACTGTCCGTGTCCCGCGCCGCGGTCTGGAAGCGGCTCCAGCAGCTCACGGAGTGGGGCATCGCCCACGAGGCACTGCCGGGCCGCGGCTATCGCCTCGAATCGCCGATCGACCTGCTTGATGCGACCCACATCCGCGCCGCGCTGCCGCCAGTCGCGCGCGACAGGCTGCGTCATCTCGAGGTGCACGAGACCCTCGCCTCCACGAGCGATCACCTGCTGGCCGTCGACGACCTGCCGCCCGGTCGCTTCGACGCCTGTCTCGCGGAGTTCCAGAGTGCCGGCCGCGGCCGGCGCGGGCGGCACTGGGTTGCGCCCTTTGCCTCCGGGCTCTGCCTCTCGTTGAACTGGAGCTATTCCGATGCGCCCGCGACACTTGCCGCGCTGTCGCTCGCAGCGGGCGTCGCGGCCCTGCGTGCGCTTGGGCGGCTCGGCGTCAGCGGGCTCGCGCTCAAGTGGCCGAACGACATCGTCCAGGAAGACCGAAAGCTCGCAGGCATCCTGATCGACTTGCGTGGCGAGGCGGCTGGACCTGCCTATGTCGTCGTCGGCATCGGCATCAACGTGCGCCTGCCGGCAGCCGCACGCGAGCGCCTCGCCATCGAGGGTGTGCGGGCCGTGGACCTGGCGACGCTCGGCGACCCGCCGCCGCGCAACGCACTCGCGGCGGCACTGATTGCGGAGCTTTCGACGGCGCTGGTCGAATACGGTGCCCGCGGCATGTCGGCCTTCGCCGACGAGTGGCGGGGCGCGGATGCGCTGGCGGGACGGACGGTTGCCGTCCTGCATGGCGGGCAGATGCTGGAGGGCTGCGCGCGCGGAGTCGACGACAACGGAGCCCTGCTCCTGGAAGTCGACGGGGTTTCACGCCGGATCGTGTCCGGCGAAGTGAGCGTCCGCCCCGTGCGGTGTTAAATTGACATGGTGAAACTAGCCTTCGCCCTGCTGCTGTTCGCGAACCTGGCCTGGTATGGCTGGACACACTGGGTCTCGCCGTCGGGAGAGCCGTCCGCCACGGCCGGTGCTGCCGAAGGAAGCCTCCAGCTCGCGCGCGAGGCCGCCCCCGCGCAAGCGGCGCCAGGCGCCGCACGGCCGCGCGACAACTGCCTGAGTCTCGGCCCGTTCACCGACCTGACCGATGCCGCACGCGCCTCGACACTGCTGCGCGAAAGTGACCTCGAGCCGCGCCAGCGTGCGGGCGAGGGCGTCGTGTGGAAGGGCTACTGGGTGACGCTGGGCGGCGTGCCGGATCGCACGGCGGCGAGCGCCATCATCGAGCGGCTGAGGCGAGCCGGTGTCGCGGACGCTTACGCCATGCCGGCTGACGGCAGCGACGTCACGATCTCGCTCGGGCTCTTCAGCGAGCGACAGCGCGCGCTCCGGCGGCTCGACGACGCCAAGGCGATCGGCCTCGAGCCGCGCATCGTGGATCGCGAGCGCGCCGGCACCGTCTACTGGATCGACGTGGATGTCGTGCCGCCCGCGGAGCTCCCGGACGCCGCGCGCTTGCAGGGCGAGGTCGGTCGCATCCTGCGGCTCGAGGTCAAACCCTGCGAGCCGGCGGGCACCTGAGGCGGTTGTGATAGGCTATTTGGCACCGTGGCGCTGAAGCTGAATCGCAAACGGATCGGGCTGATTGGCCGGTGGCTGGCGCTGGCCCTGCTCGTCGCGCAGTTCGGCGCCGAAATCCACCTCTATTCGCACCCGCTCGCCGATTCGTCGGAGACCCTCGGCGCGGCGCGCAATTGCGGCACCTGTCTCGCCTCGTCGCAGTTGCAGAACGCGATGGCCGTGGCGCCGCCCGTGCTGCCCGCCCGCTCGATCGCCTGGGTGACCGTCGTCCCCGAGGCCGCTGCTCCCGATACACGTTCTTCGCCCTTCCGGGCCTTTCGCGCCCGCGCACCGCCTGCCTTCGTCTGAAGTCGATTGATTCCGGCCGCCACGCGCGGCCGGCGTTCCGCTTTTAGACGAGGTGAACCATGTCTGGTTACAAGCCCCTTGCGGCGCTCATGGCCGTCGCCTGCGCCGTACTCGCGCAGCCGGCCCGCGCCGAAAATGATGCCGCGGCGCTGCGCGCCGAGCTCGATTCGCTGAAGTCCGACTACGACGCCCGGGTCGCGGCGCTGGAGGCGCGCATCGTGGCGCTCGAATCCGCGCCGCTGGTTGCGCCGCTGGCGGGAGCGGTGCCCGCCGCGCCGGCGGCCAACAGTGCTTCGGCCTTCAATCCCGCCATTTCGCTCGTGCTTGCCGGCAGCTATGCGGATACGTCGCGCGACCCGGGTGACTGGCGCGTCACCGGCTTCATGCCGAACGGCGGCGAGATCGGTCCTGGCGAGCGCAGCTTCAGCCTCGGTGAGTCCGAGTTGACGCTGGCGGCGAGCGTGGACCCGTACTTTACCGCCCAGCTCACGGCGGCGATCACGGGCGAGGACGAGATCGAGGTGGAAGAAGCTTTCTTCCGCACGCTCGCGCTGCCGGCAGGCCTCACGGCGAAGGGCGGGCGCTTCTTCTCGGGTTTCGGCTACCTCAACGAGGTGCACGCGCATGCCTGGGATTTCGCGGACCAGCCGCTCGTCTACCAGGCCTTCTTCGGAAATCAGCGTTCGCAGGATGGCGTGCAGCTCAAGTGGCTGGCGCCGACCGATCTCTTCGTCGAGCTCGGCGCCGAGACCGGCAACGGCGACGCGTTCCCCGGCACGCGGGAGCAAGGCAACGGCCTGAACGGCACGACGCTGTTCGCCCATGTCGGCGGCGACCTCGGTGCCACGGCGAGCTGGCGGGTCGGCGGCTCGTGGATCGACCTCGACGCCGAGGACCGCGAGTACGACGACGCGGACATCGCCGGCAACCCGGTGCTGAACGCCTTTACCGGCAGCTCGCGCACCTGGGTCGCCGATGCAGTCTTCAAGTGGGCGCCAGACGGCAACTCCGCGCGCCGCTTCCTGAAACTGCAGGGCGAGTACATGGAGCGCCGCGAATCCGGCGAGCTGGCATTCGACCTCGAGACTGCCGCGCTCGTCGATTCGTACCGGAGCACCGGATCGGGCTGGTACCTGCAGGGCGTCTACCAGTTCACGCCGCGCTGGCGCGCGGGACTGCGCTACGACGCGCTCGATTCCGGCGATCCCGCGATCGGCCTGGTGACTTCCGCAGGCCTTGTAGCCGGCGATTTCCCGGCGCTCCTCGCCGGCGACCCGAGCCGCACCACCGTCATGGTCGACTGGAACCCGAGCGAGTTCTCCCGCTGGCGCCTGCAATACGCGTGGGACGAGGCGCGCGACGACGGTGACACCGACCGGCAACTCGTCCTGCAATACCTGTTCGGCATCGGCGCGCACGGCGCGCACAAGTACTAGGAGACACCCATGAATAACTTCAGCCGTGGTGCCCTGGCGCTGTGCATGCTGGTCCTCGCGCTGCCGTCGCAGGCAGCCGTGCGCGTCCTTGCAACCACCGCCGATTGGGGCGCGCTCACGAAAGAGCTCGGCGGCGACCGCGTCGACGTCTACACCGCGACGACTGCGATGCAGGACGTGCATCACGTGGAGGCAAAGCCGAGCCTCGTTGCCCGCGCTCGCACGGCAGACCTGCTGGTCGCGAACGGCGCCGATCTCGAGGCCGGCTGGCTGCCGGTGCTGCTCCAGGAATCCGGCAATGCGCGCATCCAGCGCGGCGCGCCCGGATTCTTCGAGGCGGCATCGGTCGTGGCGCTCGTCGAGGTGCCGACCAAACTCGATCGCGCCATGGGCGACATCCACCCGTTTGGCAACCCGCACATCCACCTCGATCCGCGCAACGTCGCCGCGGTTGCAAAGGCGCTCGCCGCGAAGCTCGCGGCCGTCGATCCCGCCGGCGCGGATTACTACGCCGCGCGCGGCGGGAACTTCGATCGGCGCTGGAGCGAGGCGACGACGCGCTGGCAGGCGAGGGCGGCACCGCTCAGGGACGTCCCGGTGGTGGTCATGCACCGCGACCAGGCGTATCTCCTGCGCTGGCTCGGCCTCAAGGAACTTGCTGCGATCGAGCCGAAGCCGGGCGTGCCGCCGAGCGCGGGCCATCTCGGCGAACTCGTCACGCGCCTCGCCGCGACGCCGCCGAGGATGATTCTGCTGAATGCGTACAACGACCCGAAGGCGGCGAACTGGCTGTCGAATCGCGTACACGCGCCCGCCATCGTTCTGCCGTACTCGGTCGGCGGCAGTGCGGCCGCGAAGGACCTCTTCGGGCTCTTCGACGACCTGCTGGACAAGCTGCTGCAGGCTGCGCAATGAACCTGTTCTCCACGGAGATGAGCATCCTCTGGCCCGCGTTGATCGCGGGCGTGCTGGTCGTGGTCTCACACGTGCCGATGGGGCAGCAGGTGTTCGCGCGCGGCATCGTGTTCATCGACCTCGCGATCGCACAGGTCGCGGCGCTCGGCGTCATCGCGGCGAGCCGGTTCGGCCTGCCCATCGAGGGCTGGACTGCACAGGCCGCGGCCGGGGCCGCGGCACTCGCGGGCGCGTTGCTGCTCACTTGGACCGAGCGCAAGCGCCCCGAGGCGCAGGAAGCATTAATCGGCATCCTGTTCGTGCTGGCTTCGGCGCTGCAGATTCTCCTGCTCGCGAACGACCCGCACGGCGGCGACAACCTCAAGGAACTGCTGTCCGGCCAGATCCTCTGGGTCTCGAACACGCAACTCATCCGGACCGCGATCCTGACCGGGATTTTCGCCGTCGTGTGGTTCCTCTGGCGGGAACGCATCGGCCGCATCGGCTTCTACCTGCTGTTTGCCGTCATGGTCACGGCGTCAGTCCAGATGGTCGGCGTCTACCTGGTGTTCACCAGCCTGATCGTGCCGGCAGTCGCGACCTACCGGTATGCAGGCAGGCGGCAACTTGCAATCGGGTATGGGCTCGGGGTCGCGAGTTACGTGGTCGGTCTTGCGCTCTCGGTGGTCACGGACCTGCCGTCCAGCGCGATGATCGTCTGGACCATGGCGGTGCTGGGGCTTTTCGTGCACCTGTGTGCGAACGGAAAGCAGGCGGGCGCGCGGGAGGGCTAGAATGCCGGCCGTTGCCGGCGTAGCTCAGTTGGTAGAGCAGTGGTTTTGTAAACCTCAGGTCGGGGGTTCAAGTCCCTCCGCCGGCACCAACAGACCCACGATGGCTGCGCGTCCGGGACCCCCTCGCTCGTTCCGCCCGAACTTAGTCACTCGCTCGGGGGTCCCGGACGCGAAGTCATCGCGCGACAGGCGGCGCAGACATTTCACGTGCTCAAAACCAGTCGCCGGCCTCCGAGCGCTTCGAGAGTCGCAACGCGACGGGCTACGCCTTCTTTGGCACGCGCGAAGTGCGCCTCGTCGCGGTGGTTGACGTTTCCCGCGCGGGCAGGAGCCGGCCGGGGTCCCGAGCGAAGTGACTAAGTTCGGGCGGAACGAGCGAGGGATCCCGGCCGGCTCCCGCCCGCGCGATCAGGTGGCGCCAATCCGCCGTGCGTGCGGGTCGCCCGAACGGACTTCGAAAGACGCGGCGACGTTCGTGCTGCTTCGCGGATCGACGCGGTCAGTGATCGTGACGATATCGGCGCGCAGCTTCTCGCGAGTGAGCTCGCAGCGCACGTAGCCGTTGTGCGTCCCGTCGTGGTATTTCGCGCCGGGATTGAGTGGCAGCACTGCGCTCTTGTCGTAGGTGCTGGTCGCGATCGATGAGGTCACGAGCTCGACGCCAGCCGGACGACCGTCAGCGTTCGCGAGGTCGTTGACCCAGAACGAGTGGATGTCGCCGGTGAGTACGACCGGGTTCGCGGTACCGTGCTTCGTGAGTGCTGAGAACAGTCGCTCGCGTGCCGGCGGGTAGCCGGCCCAGGCGTCGCTGTAGTGACGCGGCGACTCCACCGTACCCTCGGCGACGGTCATCACCATCACGTTCTGCGCGAGCAGGTTCCAGGCGGCGTTGCTCCCGGTAAGCGCGCCGTCGAGCCAACGCTCCTGCGCATCGCCGAGCACGGTTCGGGATTCGTCCGCAAGCGCTGCCTTGCAGCTCGACTCGTTCGGGTCGATGAAGTTCGCGCCGCCGGCACCGCCGAACAGGATCTTGCGGCCGCGCGCAAGATCGCAGCGCTCGGCGGTGGGTTGCGCCGGGCACACCTGCACCGACCGGTGCTGGCGTGTGTCGAGCACATAGAAGCGCGCGAGCCGGCCCCAGTCGGTCGCGCCATGGATCTGGATTGCCATTTCGGGCCGCAGCCGCGAGGACCGCACCGGCATGTGCTCGTACCAGGCCTGGTAGGCCGCCGCGCGGCGCGCGTGAAAGGCCTTACGCACCGGCTCGCCGCCGCACAGCTCGTGCTCGCTGGTGAGGCCGACGTAGTCGTTGTCCACCTCGTGATCGTCCCAGGTGACGAGCCACGGGCAGGCTGCATGCGCCGCCTGCAGGTCGGGGTCCGTGCGGTATTGCGTGTAGCGCCGGCGGTAATCGTCGAGCGTCACGGCCTCGAGCGGTTCGAACTGGCGCACGCGCCGGTCGCCCCAGGCTTCCTCATAAATGTAGTCGCCGAGGTGCAGGATCAGGTCGAGCCGGTCGTCCGCCATCGCGCGGTATGCGGAGAAGAATCCCTGCTCGTAGTGCGCGCAGGATGCAAACGCAAAGCGCAGCATTTCGGGCGAGGCATCGGCCGCGGGACAGGTCAGCGCGCGGCCCGCCGGACTTTCGTATCGCCCGAGGCGGAAGCGATAGAAGTATTCGCGCCCCGGCGCGAGGCCGGCGACTTCCGCGCGCAGCGAGTGCGCCAGGTGGGGGCGTGCCCAGGCCGTGCCCTGTTTCGATATGCGCGAGAATCCGGAGTCCTCCGCGACTTCCCAGGCGACTTCGAAGATCGTCTGGCCGAGATAAGCGGTGTCGAAAGGCTCCGGCGCGAGTCGGGTCCAGATCACGAAGCCGTCGGCCGAGGGATCGCCCGAGGCGACGCCGAGCTGGAACGGCGGGCTCGCGAAGCGAAGCTGTGCCACCGCGTCGGCGAAAGGAAGCAGCGTGAATGCGCCCGCCGCCGCGAGCCGGTGAAAGTCGCGGCGGGAAAACCCTCGGCTCAGATCCCGGCTCCGTCCGTGAAGCCACCCTGCTGGGGCGCGGCCTGCGAAATACGCGAGTCGGGCGGCACGCTGTGCGTGAGCCAGACGTTGCCGCCGATGATGCTGCCGCGCCCGACCGTGATGCGCCCGAGCACGGTGGCGCTTGCGTAGATCGTGACGTCGTCCTCGACGATCGGGTGTCTCGGCTTGCCCTTGACCAGTCGGCCAGTGGACTTGTCGACCTGGAAGCTCTTTGCGCCGAGCGTGACGCCCTGGTAGAGCGTGACGCGGTCGCCGACGATCGCGGTCTCGCCAATCACGACGCCGGTCCCGTGGTCGATGAAGAATTCGCGGCCGATGGTTGCGCCCGCATTGATGTCGATGCCGGTGCGGCGGTGCGTGTCCCCGGCGACGAGTCGCGGCAGGAGCGGCACATCGAGTTCGTAAAGGATGTGCGCGATGCGATGGCGCGTGATCGCGAACACGCCGGGATAGGCGTAGAGCGCCTCGATCGGATGCCGGCAGGAGGGATCATTGCGCCAGGCGGCGCGCGCGTCATCGAACACCCCGTCGCGCAACGCGGGCAGCCTCGAGAGCAGCTCGTCCACGACGCGCCGAGCGGCCGTCGCCGCTGTTGCCGCGTCGGGCGCGCCGGGTTCGCCGAGGTGCGCGGGCAGCTCGAAGGCGAGCTGCACCTGCGGTGTCAGCGCGGCGTCGATTTCCTGGAGCTCGCGGGCGATGCGCGCGGCGGGCGTCTCGGAGGCGTGGGTGTCCGGAAGCGATTCCGCCAACAGCAGCCGGTGCAGCTGGTCGATCGCGCCGAGCACGCGCTCGCGGTTCGGCCAGTATCCTTCCTGCAGTACGCGGTAATCCGCATCGCCCGAGGCGACCAGGCTCTCCGCGAGCGCCACATGCCCGCTCGTCGGCGTTACGTCAGGCCGGGACGATGCGGGGCGCACTGGCGGGCGCCTCCTCGTAGAGCCAGGTCGAGAGATAGCGTTCGCCGAAGCTCGGGATGATCACGACAATCAGCTTGTCCTTGTTCTCCGGCCGGCCCGCGACCTGCAGGGCGGCAAAGAGCGCCGCGCCCGAACTGATGCCGACCAGGATGCCTTCCTCGCGGCCGAGCATGCGTGCGTACTCGCCGGCCTGCTCGTTCGTGACCTGGATGATCTCGTCGATGATCTTCGTATTGAGGATCTCCGGCACGAAGCCTGCGCCGATGCCCGCGATCTTGTGCGGGCCGGGCGCGCCGCCCGAGAGCACCGGGCTCGCCGCCGGTTCGACGGCGACCGCGCGGAAGTCCGGCTTGCGCTTCTTGATGACTTCGCTGATGCCCGTGATCGTGCCGCCGGTGCCGATGCCGGAAATGAGGATGTCCACGGCGCCGTCCGTGTCTTCCCAGATTTCCTCGGCCGTGGTGCGGCGGTGGATCTCGGGGTTCGCAGGATTCGAGAACTGCCCGACCAGCAGGAAGCGCTCCGGATCGCTGGCGACGATTTCGTCCGCGCGCGCCATCGCGCCCTTCATGCCTTTCGCGCCTTCGGTCAGCACCAGCTCCGCGCCGAAAGCCTGCAGCATGCGGCGGCGCTCGAGGCTCATCGTGTCGGGCATGGTCAGCACGAGGCGATAGCCCTTCGCCGCGGCGACGAAGGCGAGCCCGATGCCGGTGTTGCCGCTGGTCGGCTCGACCAGCACCGTGTTCGGCTTGATGCGGCCCTGCTTTTCGAGGGCCTCGATCATGCTGACGCCGATGCGATCCTTGACGCTCGCGCAGGGATTGAAGAACTCGAGCTTCAGGACAATCTGGCCCGGCAGGTCGCGCCCGATCTTGTTGAGCCGGACGAGCGGAGTGCGGCCGATGGTTTGCAGGATGTTGTCGTAGATCTTCGCCATGGTCCGTGCCTCGCGCGCAGAAAAAGGAAAGGTCCCCGTTCCCCCATGGGACCGGGAACCTCCCGACATGGAAACCCGTCTCGCGGCGGCGCCTCAGCGCGCCGCGTAGCACTCCATCTTAAGGCCGGTGCCGCCCCGTGAGACATGCGCGACGATCGCCTTGCGGCGATGGATTTTCGTGATCGCGCCCAGGTTGATCGCAAAAGCCAGATCGACGATGGATCCCTTGGCGAGCCCCAGGTTGCGCGTTTCGACAAAGACGCCGTTGGCGGAGAGGTTGTGGGCCTTGCAGAGCGAGCCACGACGACCCGGGACCACGATGTAAACCGTGGCCCGTGCGCGATGCCGACTGTGCAGGCGGCGCTCCATCCCAGTTATCCCCGTTATCTTATCGGCCGAGCCGTTCGTTCGGGCCAGTATGCCGACGCCAAAGGGGGGTGAAAAGCGGAGTTCGACGGGAGGTTTTTGCACTGCGGTAAGCTGCTGATTGCAGACGATCCGTTACGATAGCTGGCCATGAATTCCGAGACCGCGGCGACGCCCGACCTGACATTGGCGGAAATCCGCGCGGCGCGCACGCTCCTCGGTGACCGAGTCCTGAAGACACCCGTGCTGCCGCTCGAGGGGCCGTCGATAGAAGCGGCATTCGCGCGCGGTACACGCGTGCTGCTCAAACTCGAGCTTTTCCAGCACACAGGCAGCTTCAAGGCGCGCGGCGCGCTCGTGAACGCGCTGGCCTTGAACCAGGCAGAGCGCGGCCGCGGCATCTGCGCCATCAGCGCGGGAAACCACGCGATCGCCGCCGCCTGGGCCGCGCGCGCCGTCGGCACCAGCGCAAAGATCGTGATGAAGGAGGGCGCGAATCCTTTTCGCGTCGCGGAATGCCGCCGTCATGGCGGCGAGATCGTGTTCGAGCCGGATTTTCACGCGGCATTCCGCCGCGTGGAGGAAATCCGGGAACTGGAAGGCCGCACGCTGATACACCCGTTCGAGGGTCTGCTCACCGCACAAGGCACGGGCACTCTCGGGCTCGAATTCATCGAGCAGGCGCCGGAACTGGAAGCCGTGATCGTCCCGGTCGGCGGTGGCGGCCTGGCCGCGGGCGTCGCGACGGCGATCCGGCTCGTGAAGCCCGGTTGCCGGGTATTCGGGGTCGAGCCATTCGGCGCCGACACCATGTACCGCAGTTTTCAGGCTGGCTCGCCGCAGTCCATCGAGACGATCGACACCATCGCCGATAGCCTCGGCTCGCCCTATTCAAAGCCGATTTCCTACGCACTCTGCCGCGCGAGCCTCGAGGAGATCGTGCGCATCAAGGATGCCGAGATGATCGCGGCCATGCGTTTCCTGGCTTCCCATGCCCGGCTCGCGGTCGAGCCAGCGGGCGCTGCGGCGACCGCGGCACTGCTTGGACCCCTGCGGGAGCGGTTGGGCGGCTTGCACGTGGGCCTTGTCGTCTGCGGTTCCAATATCTCTGCTGAAGCCTATGCCCATCTAATCACTATCTAAATGCCTGTTTTACCTCCAATCGTAGGTGCCGTATTTGCCTGGCTGCACCTGGTGGCCATCGGGGTGGGTGCCGGACTGCTGCTTGCCGAGCACTGGCTCTGCCGGCGGATGCCCGATCGCCTGCAGGCGAGGCTCCTCGGGCAGGTGGATCTCGGTTATCAGCTCGCCCTGATCGGGGCGTTTGCGACCGGATTCGCGCGGGCATTCTATTACGGTCAGGACAGCGCGTATTACCTGGCTAACCGTCTGTTCTGGCTGAAGATCGCAGTCTTCGTCGGCATGGCCATCGTGGCGATCGGACCCTCGCTGCAATACCTGCGCTGGAACCGGGAAGCACGCAGCGCCCCGACTTTCGCGCCGCTGACCCGGGACGTCGAACGCGTCCGTTCGGCGATCGCCCTCGGCCTCGGCCTCTGGCTGATCCTTCCCCTGATTTCGACCCTCGTCGCCCGCGGTTTTGGGGTGCGCTAGGGTACTGACCCCTCCTTTCGCGTTGACAGCGCGCCTCGCGGACCCGAAAATACGCGGCTCAATTTTGGGAGGGGTACCCAAGCGGCCAACGGGGGCAGACTGTAAATCTGCTGGCTCATGCCTTCGTAGGTTCGAATCCTACCCCCTCCACCAGACCTGCTCGCAGCGCCTGGTGGCCCGGCTGATTTGGTGATCCACGAACTTCCGCGTGATGCGGCCTGTGAAGGAATGCGGGTGTAGTTCAATGGTAGAACCTCAGCCTTCCAAGCTGATGGCGTGGGTTCGATTCCCACCACCCGCTCCAGACGGGTTGGTGACGATTGCCCACGTAGCTCAGTCGGTAGAGCACGTCCTTGGTAAGGACGAGGTCACCGGTTCGATTCCGGTCGTGGGCTCCATTTTGAAGAATGAATTGAACGAGGTGCGGCGTGGCTAAGGAAAAATTCATCCGATCGAAGCCTCATGTGAACGTGGGGACGATTGGGCACGTGGATCATGGGAAGACGACGCTGACGGCGGCGTTGACCAAGGTGATGGCGGAGAAGAACGGGGGCGA
>Ga0163150_10000416_pt1 | contig 80179 bp, 73 predicted proteins | sample OliLakLV19P2IB_FD_148628 | JGI IMG/M metagenome (GOLD analysis project Ga0163150, IMG submission 148628) | Freshwater microbial mat bacterial communities from Lake Vanda, McMurdo Dry Valleys, Antarctica - Oligotrophic Lake LV.19.P2.IB | ecosystem: Environmental > Aquatic > Freshwater > Lake >... | reverse complement strand
TGCAAACGACTGTCTATGGTGGTATAAATTTTTAGCCCTGAGTTGTAGAGATCAATATTTTTCTCTCTGCAATATTGAAGCATGTAATTACCAAGCACAGTGCGGAAGTAAGTAGCAAGACCTTCATTTTGATTTTGAAAACTATAATTTAATTCAATTGGCAAGGCTCGCATCGAATCGTACTGCTCGCGCGTTGAAATTTTATACTTGTGGTTATAAATTTTATATAAGATTTCGTTGCGTTTGCGCAGCGAGGTTTCCGGATTGCGATTGGGATCAAACAATGTAACGGCTTGAAGCATGCCCACCAACACAGCCGACTCCTGAATATTAAGACTGTCTGGTCCTTTATCGAAATATGTTTCAGAAGCTACTTTAATACCAAACGTGTTGCTGCTAAACGTTGCCGTATTCAAGTACATAGCAATGATTTCCTCTTTCGTAAAATTCTCTTCCAGTTGAATGGAGATTATCCATTCCTTGGTTTTTTGAATTACCCGCCTTGGATACTTACCCAACTTGGCGAGATAGCCATCCAGACTTTTATCCGGATTCATAGTATAAAGATTTTTTGCTAACTGTTGTGTGATGGTGCTACCACCACCTTGAGAACTTAATGTAATGATTCCGTAAAATACTCTTAAAAATGCAGTCGCATCCAACCCAGAGTGTTCATAAAAACGATGATCTTCAGAGATGACTAATGTATTAACTAAATCTTCGGATAGTTCTTCAAAGTGAACCTGACTTCGGTTATACCCGCGATAGTATCTTCCAAGTGAAGTTCCATCGGCACCAATAATTTCTGATGAAAGATCATTCTCTGGATTTTCTACTTCAACCAGACTTGGCATTTCACCATATAGTCCGAAGAGATTAATGCTTACTGTATAAATATAGAGGGGGAAGCCTACAAGAAAACAGAAGAACGCAATCCATACGTACTTAATGGTTTTGCGCAACCACGGGTGTTCAATCCTGAGAAGATTATTGACTTTGCTTTTGATAGTTTCGATCAAAGAAGGTGAGGTACTCATCCAATGCCTTAGTTCGGTAAAAAATTTGAAAGTTATCTTTCGTAATTACAAAGCTATAGAATTTATGGTCTGAAAACGGTTTGGCTACAGCAATCTGAGCGAGGAATTTGTCGAAATAACTTAATGCTGCTTCCAAATTTGGCAACTCCGTTATAATGGTAATTGTTTTTTCTTCGTTAAGAATGATATTGCTTGTGTTCAACTTCAGGTCTTTCCATTGATTGGCATTAAATTTTTCGAGCGCGGTCGACACCGGGTTTGTTATCCGATCATTTGTGGTATAAACAACCACAAAGTTATGCACACCTTCTGTTGATTTAATAAACTGAATGCCTTTGGATCGCTCCATTTTTTCAAGCAGAGTTTTTGAAGCCGTTAGCAACTGCTCGGCATAAGGCTTTAATGCATGGTCAGGGTATTTTTTAATAAACTCACTTAGCTCAAATTGATATCGGGTTACATCTTCAGTTTTTCCGCCAATTAGAATTTTAAGTAACTCAAGCTGCGGGGTAAATCCTGTTTCGCCCTCAGCCAAAGCAAGGCGAATTCGATCCTGTGCTGGGCGCAAGTTGTTGGCTTGATAAAATGAGTATGCTTCTTTGTAAATTAGCTTTTGCTTTTCTGCCGCCACGCTGGTTTCGCGCAAGTAGTCAGGGTTAATAAGTATGCGAGCAAAGTTTGATTGTGGGTGATTGGTCTTTAAGAGTTCGGCATACTTTTCCGCCTTAGCGGGATTTTTGTCTCGCTCTATCAGATATAGTTTGTAAAGTACTTCAGGCTCAAATTCCGATCCCGGAAAACGGCTCAATAATTTTGTATAAGATTGAGCCGCGTTATCTTTTTCATCTAATTGAAAATAGTAGAGATCACCGAGTTTAAAATATCCTTCTTCTATCTTGGCCAATGCTTCGGCACGTTGTTTATCAGTTCTAGGAATCTGGCTTATTAATTTGCCCACCTCATCAACGGCTTCAGTAGCTACTTTCTTTTCGCCTTCCGGTGTTGGCGCATTAGGTTGTTCGCTTGCATCGGCTACTGCCGGATTTAGGTCACTAACAATTGAGGTTTTGTTCGATCTTCGCCAATTGTCTTCAAGGGGAATGGTTCCCCAAATTCGTTGAAACTCAGATTGCCCTAACGATATTGCTGACGGATTTCCAAAATACCAATCGGCCGTACCCGAAGATTCAGTATTAAAGAAAGAGCTGTTTTGATTGCTACTCCCACCACTTGATGAACTTCTTCGCTTTTTCTTTTTAGCTGGCGCTTCCGCAATTTTTCGCTTAGCCATCACTGAGTCAAGCTTTGTTCGCACGGTGAGCGAATCAAAATTGGAAAGTGAAAGCAAACTATCATTCCAGGTTATAGCCTCCGTGTATTTGGCAAACTCACCTAATATCTCTTGTCGTTTTTTAATGAAGTCATAGTTTTCAAAATCTTTAGGCAAGGCGCCTATTGCACTGTCGTAATACAATTTTGCCTGACTATATTTTTTTAAGGAATCGAAACTTAATTGACCGATTCGCAGATAAGCACTTCCCTGAATGCGCTTGTTGGTGCCTGCGTGAGCCGCAAGCGAATAACTCTCAACGGCTTCTTTTAAGTTTCCCTGCTTGCGATCAAATTCCCCAAGCTCATAATATATTTTATCCCTGAACTCTTGATTTTTTGCATCGGTCAGCATTTTTTCAAATTGAGCACGCAACTGGCGCACATCTTTTTTGTTATCGAGCCGTGCCACCTGCGCCATATTCAGGCGCGCATAAAAATCAATTTCATAATCTGGATTAGTAGCTAAACATTTACGATAATAGTTATATGCCTCCGAACCAAAGCCAAGCTTTTGATATACTTGGCCAACCAAAAAATAAATTCTTCCCTTACGATCCTTTCTTCCCAATAAAGAATCTGCCTTAGTGAGGTTGCGCACCATGTAATCGTAGTTGTTGCGCACTTGGTAGTAGTATGCTTTTTCTAAGTATAAATTTTTCTGATTCAGTTTGCTCATTTTTTCCTTTTCCAGAAATCGAAATGTTTCTTCTGCGCGATCGAAATCATTTTGCTCGGTAAAAGTTCGCAGTAATTGCACAAGTGCTTCGTGCCGAATGTTTGGGTCAGCACTTTTTGTGTTTACATACTTAAATGTTTGTATTGCGTTTGTGTAATCACCTGCATATAACCGTGCCTTACCAACCAACACATAATTTTTATAAACCCACCTGCTATTAGGATGCCGCTGAATAGATAGCGAGGCCATCTTAATAATCTCTTCAGTATCTTTTGTGTAGGATTTGGCTAAGATAGTATCTAACCGAGGGAAGAGTTTTAAGATTTGGTTTGGATCATCATCCAGGCTTTTCAGGATTGTAACTTCTACTTCACGCGTTTTTTCAAGCGCATAATAATAGCCGTTGAAGTGAGCCGTTGCGTTATGAAATACGTTGCTTGTAATGGTATTCTGCTCCACCGAACATCCTGCGAGGATGAGCGTAAACAAGACAAAAACAATAAATCGGTTTAAATAAAGCCCTGACAAGGTAAATCCAGTTTTAATCTACAAACGTAAAAAACAGCGATTCAATATTATAATCAATCGGAATCTCTAATTTTGCTGAAATTAACGTTTTGAAACCAAAAAAGACCATATCCGAACGCCTCACCACCAAATATCAAGTGGTGATTCGAAGTGAAGAGAACCTGGCCGAGACATCCAATACCGGATTTACTTATGCAAAGGTGCTTGTTATTTCCGCTTCGCTGTTCATCCTGCTTTTTGCTTTTAGTTTATTCCTGTCGAAGACGCTTTTGGCAAAATGGTTTGACCCAAAGTATGCTCAAATGGAGGCCAACAAGAAATTGTATGAGCTTGCCGTAAAGGTTGATTCCTTAGCGGTGGAGGTTAATCAGAAGGATATGTTTATTCAGAACTTTCAGAGAGTATTAAGTGGCGATACATCCAGCGGGTTTACCGATCCGGCCGAAGTTTTGGGAGGTCAAAGTCAGCCAATAAAATCTATTGGCAATATGAATTTAGCGCCTTCGGATTCTTTATTCCGACAGGAATTTGAAAAAAGTGAATTCTCGCTAGTCACGCTGGCAAGCGGCAAGTATCGCGAGTTGCAAGAGATGTTTTTCTTCACCCCTTTAACCGGTTTTGTTTCTGATCACTATGATATTAAGAAGGGCCATTTTGGTGTGGATGTAGTGGCAAAGACTAATGAACCAGTAAAATGCGTAGCAGACGGAACGGTGGTGATGGCATCATGGACTCAAGACTCAGGCCACGTAATAGCCGTGCAGCACCGTGGCAACCTGGTGACCGTGTATAAGCATAATGCCGGATTATTAAAAAAAGTTGGTAATTTTGTCAATGCTGGTGATATTATCTCTATAGTTGGCAATAGTGGGGAGATGACCGATGGACCGCATTTGCATTTTGAAATGTGGTACAATGGCAACTCACTTAATCCGGAAGATTTTGTAACTTTTTAAACTACAAGCCATGTTAACATCAAAAGAACAGAAAAGAGCCGCAGACGAGATTAGCAACTCTAGTAACGTTATTGGTAAGGGTACTGTGTTGGAAGGAAACATTGAAACGTACGGCAACATTCGCATTGAAGGAAAAGTAACAGGCAGTGTTAAATCCAAATCAAAAATTGCTTTGGGTCACTCTTGCCATATTGAAGGCAACATCATTGCACAAAATGCAGACATTGAAGGCGAAGTAAAGGGCAAGTTGGAAATTTCTGAGTTGCTGGTTTTAAAAGCTACTGCAAAAATTCATGGCGACATTCTTACGGGCAAGCTGGTAGTTGAACCGGGTGCTATTTTTAACGGAACTTGCAAGATGGGTGCCGTTATAAAAGACATTAAGATTGGCGAAAGCATTGGTATGCATGCCCTGCGCCCAGATGGAGCACAAGCCAATTAATAATCAATATCTAATTCAGAAGCCACAAATTCTGCCAAACAGTTTTGTGGCTTTTTCATTTATATCAAGTTGTGGAAGAAAAGAAAGATAAGCACTCCAATTCCTTTATAAAGTACAGCGGCCTGGGTATTCAGATGCTTGTAACCCTTGGAGTGGGTGCCTGGTTAGGGTTAAAGTTAGATCAATATCTTAACCTTAAGTATCCTGTTTTTTTGATCACATTTGTTTTTGTGCTTTTTGGCGGCCTTATGTATCAGCTTTATAAGACTCTAAACAAAGACTAGAATCCGTGCTCCGTTTTTTTATTGCCCTTTTTTTATTTACAGCACTATTGATTCTTGTTGGTTGGGGTGGGTCTAAACTTTTGAATTGGGAGCTACCCGGCTTCTGGCTCGAGATTATTCTTTTCAGTTTTTCAATCACCGCTATTATTACATACAAGCTGTTTAACATTCGGAAAAAGCAACCGCAGGCATTCGTTCAGTTCTATTTACTATCAATTACGTTAAAAATGATTGCAGGGCTGGCGTTTGTTTTCTTACTGATCTGGGAATACCCAACAGAAATAAGGGGCAACGTAGGGTTATTTTTATTTACCTATATACTTTTTACCCTGGCCGAGGTCTTTGCTTTAATGCGGAAGGGCAATAGCTAAAGAACCTCCTGAGAAAGCGAGTATTTTAGCCAAAATTCGGGCAAAACAATTTTTTTGAGAAGGGATAATTGATACTTTTGCAATCCAATTGAAAGCCTTTGTTCCGATAGTAATGAATAAGTCTCTTTTTGATCTAAAATCAACGTTTTTAGCTCTTTTTTTGATCGTTTTAACGAGCCTTTTTACGCCCGTTTTTGGATCTGATGAAGCAGTTCATGAGCAGGCCGAGCCGGTCAATATCAGTGATGTTATTCTACATCACGTAAAAGATGATCACCAATGGCATGTTGCCGATTGGTTAGTAATTCCGCTTCCAATAATTGTATATTCCGAAGAGAAAGGGTTGGATACTTTCATGTCCAGCAATTTTTATGAGCATCACAAAGAAGTTGAATACAACGGGTATAAATTAGAGCACAATCACATTACCCTAGCGGAATCAGGAAAAGCAGTATTTGACCTTTCTATCACCAAGAATGTATTGATGTTGCTTATCACTTCAGGCCTTATACTTCTTGTTTTTGTTTCGGCAGCTAAGGGAGCTATTGCAAACGAAGGAAGATCTCCGAAAGGAATTCAGTCTTTCTTTGAGCCGGTAATTATTTTTGTTCGCGATGAAATCGTGAAACCTAATATTGGGCCTAAGTATGAGAAGTTTTTGCCCTACATGTTGACCCTATTTTTCTTTATTTTATTTGGAAACCTGTTAGGGCTGCTTCCGGGGGCGGCTAACCTTACCGGAAACATTGCGGTTACAATGACACTTGCTGTGATAACCTTTTTGATCACAACTTTTAGTGGCAACAGAGCATACTGGAGTCACGTGTTTTGGACACCGGGCGTTCCACTTTGGCTAAGAACTGTTATTCTACCTGTAGAAATTGTAGGTCTTTTTACAAAGCCATTTTCATTAATGATTCGTTTGTTTGTGGCTATCACAGCGGGTCACATTGTAATCTTAGGGATTATCTGTCTTACGTTTATATTTAAAAGTATTGCAGTTGGAGTCGGAGCGTCATTGATTTCCATTTTCATAAATCTAATTGAATTGCTAGTTGCGGCAATTCAGGCGTATGTGTTCACTATGTTTTCATCACTATACATTGGTATGGCTGTGCAAGATCAGGATCATCATTAAAATGAATTAAAGATATCCCTACGGCTAACCCCGGAGGGCTTGTTTCACTTAAATAAATCAAACTATGTTAACCGTTCTTTTAGACATCTATTTGGCAGTAATGGGCGCAAGTATCGGTGCTGGTCTGGCTGCGATTGGCGCTGGAATTGGTATTGGCCGCATTGGTGGTTCAGCTATGGAAGGTATGGCTCGTCAGCCAGAAGCTTCAGGCAAAATCCAAAATGCGATGCTTATTATTGCGGCACTGATTGAGGTGGCTGCGCTTTTTGCGTTGGTTATCGCCTTCATTGTTGCAACAAAAATCTAAGGTGCAATGAAAACTTGCCTCAGCAATGGGCTGAGGCAAGTTTTTAAAATGGTTTAATAGAGAGTAACTCGACTTAATTATTTAGAATATGGATTTATTGTTACCCGAGTCAGGCCTGATTATTTGGCAGTTAGTAATTTTCCTAGGCTTGTTTTTTTTGTTAGCGAAGTTTGCATGGAAGCCTATCCTCAGCGCGCTTAAAGAAAGAGAGCAATCAATACAGCAAGCATTAGATTCAGCAGAGAATGCCAAAAAGGAAATGGCCAGCTTGAAAGAAGACAACGAAAAACTTTTACGCGAAACCCGTGACGAACGTGATAAAATTTTACGCGATGCACGCGATGCGGGTAATAGAATTCATGATCAGGCACAAGTAGATGCTAAGAAAAATGCTGATCGTTTAATCGAAGATGCAAAAGCAATTATCCAAACAGAAAAAAATGCCGCCCTTCGCGATGTGAAAGAACAAGTGGCTATGTTTTCACTTGCAATTGCTGAAAAGCTTATCAAGAAGAATTTGTCTGATGATAAGGCGCAAAAGGAATTGGCAAACACGTTCATTAAAGATTTAAAACTTAACTAATCCATGGCAGACGCACGGGTAGCATCCAGATACGTTAAGTCATTGCTAGGGTTAGCCGTGGAGCGTGGCGTATTGGAGGAAGTGAACGAAGACATGCGAATGTTTGCCAGAGTTTGTGGCAGCAACCGCGATTTCGTAAACATGCTCCGTAGCCCCATCATCCGGCACGAAAAAAAGAAAGCTGTTTTAGAAAAATTATTTAAGGCGCGAGTAAACTCGCTAACCTTTGACATTATAGACATACTTACTCGCAAGAATCGCGAGCCTTTGCTACCTGCAATTGCAAAAGAATTTAATGTAGAATACAATGTTTACAAAGGAATTGGTAAAGCAACAGTAACCACTACAATACCTATGGACGCTGAGCTGCGTGCAGAAATTGAAGCTGTGGTAAAGCAATTGAGCAACAAATCAAAAATTGAATTGGTAGAAAATGTAGATGCGAGCTTGATTGGTGGTTTTGTTTTGAATGTGGAAGATCGTCAGATTGATGCTTCCATCAAATCTAAATTGAAGCACTTGAAGTTGCAGTTTTCGCACAATCCGTTTATAAAAGAATTTTAATCCGAAAGGAACAACGATTAACGAATAAGTTATGGCAGAGATAAAACCTGAAGAAGTTTCAGCAATATTAAGAGAACAATTATCACAATCTCGCACCGATGCACAATTGGAAGAGATTGGAACCGTGTTAACCATAGGTGATGGTGTTGCTCGTATCTATGGCCTTACCAAGGCGCAGGCTGGTGAACTAATTGAATTTGAAACCGGATTAAAAGCATTGGTGCTTAACCTTGAAGAGGACAATGTAGGAGCCGTGTTGTTGGGTGATGGAAAAGGAATAAAAGAAGGTGCTACCGTAAAACGTACAGGTGAAATTGCGGCAGTAAATGTTGGCGAAGGGTTGTTGGGTCGTGTGGTTGATACCTTGGCTCAGCCGATTGACGGCAAAGGGCCGATTGAAGGTCAACTTTATGAAATGCCGTTAGAGCGCAAAGCACCTGGCGTAATTTTTCGTCAGCCTGTAAACGAACCGCTTCAAACTGGTATTAAAGCAATTGATGCCATGATTCCAATCGGTCGTGGTCAGCGCGAGTTGATTATTGGCGATCGTCAAACTGGTAAAACAGCCGTTGCGATTGATGCCATCATTAACCAAAAAGAATTCTACGAAAAAGGCGAGCCAGTTTATTGTATTTATGTTGCTATCGGACAAAAAGCTTCTACCGTTGCCGGTGTTGCTGCAACGTTGGAAAAAGCTGGGGCATTAAAATATACAGTGATTGTTTGCGCATCGGCTGCAGATCCTGCACCAATGCAATTCTTTGCGCCATTTACCGGAGCTGCTATTGGCGAATTCTTCAGAGATACCGGACGTCCGGCTTTGGTTATTTATGATGATCTTTCGAAGCAAGCTGTTGCTTATCGCGAAGTGTCATTGCTTTTAAGAAGACCTCCAGGCCGCGAGGCCTATCCTGGCGATGTATTCTATTTGCACTCACGCTTACTTGAAAGAGCTGCAAAAATTATCAACAATGATGAGATTGCAAGTAATATGAACGACTTGCCACCGTCATTGAAAGGAATCGTAAAAGGGGGTGGGTCGTTAACCGCACTTCCTATTATTGAGACACAAGCGAATGACGTTTCGGCCTATATTCCTACCAACGTTATTTCTATTACTGACGGACAGATATTCCTTGAGACGAACTTGTTCAACTCAGGTATTCGTCCTGCTATTAACGTAGGTATTTCGGTATCGCGTGTGGGTGGCAATGCTCAGATCAAACCCATGAAGAAAGTTGCTGGTACGTTAAAACTTGACCAGGCCCAGTTCCGTGAATTGGAAGCGTTCTCAAAGTTTGGATCTGATCTTGACGCGGTAACTAAATTAACCATAGAGCGCGGTCGCAGAAATACAGAAGTATTGAAGCAAGCACAGTATGCACCCGTGCCCGTTGAAGAACAAGTTGCTATTATCTTAGCATCAACAAAAGGATATATCGATCGTGTACCTGTTGAGAAGGTAAAAGATTTTGAGAAAGAGTATCTAGAATTACTTCGCGCACAGTATCGCCAAGTGTTGGACAACTTCCGCGCAGGAAAGTTTGAAGATGCCGATGTGGATTTGTTGAAGAAAGTAGCCTTGGAGTTAGCATCGAAATATTAATTTAAAATTCAAGGTTCAAAATTCAGACAGCACGCTTAAATGTTGAATTTGAAATTTTGAATAAAAGTATATGGCAAGTTTAAAAGAAGTTAAGAGTCGTATTACCTCAGTAATCTCAACACAACAGATTACAAAGGCCATGAAAATGGTTGCGGCAGCAAAGTTGAGACGTTCGCAGGAACGCATCACCCAAATGCGCCCGTATGCTCAAAAACTTACGCTGCTATTCCAAAATCTTTCCTCGGCTGATCAAGATGAACAAGCTTGGTACAGTGAACAACGGATTGAAGAGAAAATACTTTTAGTAGTTATCACTTCTGACCGCGGGCTTTGTGGAGCATTCAACAGCTCAATCATGAAGGCTACGAATAAATTAATTACGGAAAAATATACTTCGCAAGCAGCTAAAGGTAACGTGACTATTTTGCCTATAGGAAAAAAAGGTGCGGAGTATTTTGGTAAGAGGAGCATGAAGATGAATTCTGACTATGCGACCGTTTTTCATAATCTTTCTTTTGTCGCAATAACTGAAGCGGGTGATTTTTTAATGAATTCATTTAGGGCTGGTTCATATGATAAGATTGAAATCGTGTATAACGAATTTAAAAACGTAGCAACACAAATCCTTCGCGTTGAGCAATTCTTGCCAGTACTTCCGCAAGTGCAAGAGCGGAAATCACCGAGCGTTGATTATATTTATATGCCAAGTCAGGCGGAAATTGTGGTTGGACTTGTGCCTAAGGCATTAAAGATTCAACTTTACAAAGCCGTGCTTGATTCAAATGCAGCAGAGAACGGAGCTCGCATGACAGCCATGGATAAAGCAACAGAGAATGCAGGTGATCTGTTAAAAGAATTAAAGTTGACTTACAACCGTACTCGTCAGGCGGCCATTACAAAAGAGATCTTAGAAATTGTGGCTGGTGCCGAAGCACTGAAAACAGCTTGATCAATTTTTAGAAATAACAAGAAGCTCCCTTTCAGACAGGGAGTTTTTTATTTTATGGATATACTAATCCGATTCTATAGAACATGTAATCTATTAAACCTAGATGTGGCTGCGGGCGCTGTGATAAGCGCGCTTTTTTTTTCAAAACAATTTCTCGTTTCACCACATGCTCCAGATGTTATTGTGTTGGGTCTTACGGTTTGGGTTATTTATACCGTTGATCGCTTGCTTGATATAAGAAATCTTACTGGTACTGCTGCGAGTGAGCGACACAAATTTCATCAACATAACCAGCGCCTTTTGTGGACGTTGTTATTGTGTATAGGATTGATAGTTATTTTTTTGATTTTCTATTTGAGTGTAGCCGTTTTATGTAATGGCATTTATCTTTCAGGTGCCGTGCTGCTTTACATACTCCTTCAAAAATATCTGAAAGCAAAAGAAATTGTTGTAGCAATGCTATACACTGCCGGAGTGTTGCTTCCTACTTGGTCAATGATATTGGTAGTCATTCCTTTAGAAGGGTACTTACTTATTGCGCAGCTTTTTATTGTGGCGTTAAGTAATCTGTTGCTTTTTTCCTGGTTTGAATATGAAACCGATCAACAAGATGGCCACTCGTCAATAGCCATTCGTTGGGGCAAAAAAACAACTGCAAATTTTTTACTGCTGTTGAGTGCCGTTAATCTTTTCATTACGCTATACCTGGCAACTCAAAACTCTTATTTTATACCTACAATTCTTTTTCTGTTAATGACTTTGGTTTTGATTGTAATTTTCAAATTCCATTCTTATTTCAATCCTAATTCTCGATATAGATTATTGGGTGATGCAGTCTTTTTTATTCCCTTGGCTGGAATTTTTCTATGAAAAAACATATAGCAAAAGGCTTTGATCGACTAGCGCCAATTTATGATTTCTTAGCGCTGCTATTTATTGGTAAGGGAATTCGTAGCGCTCAAGTCCATTTTCTAAATCACCTTACGGGAAAAGAAAAGCTATTGATCTTGGGTGGCGGCACGGGCTGGATTCTGCCACATATAGTTAAAATAAATCCTACTCTTAAAATTGATTATATCGAGCTGTCGCCAAAAATGATTCTAAAAGCTCAGCAATCATTAAAGAATTCGCAAAACGTTAGATTTATTATCGGAACGGAAGAAGATATTCCCCATCAGGAGTATAATTGCGTACTCACTAATTTTTATCTCGATTTATTTACGGATTCTAAACTCAACAACGTGATTAAAAAAATCAAAAAATCGTTGTTGCCTAATGCTCATTGGATTGCAACCGACTTCATTTCTGAACGCAGTTGGCATAAGGCACTGCTGTGGATCATGTATCGATTTTTCCGAGTTACCACAGGCTTAAAAACTTTATCGCTTCCCCAATGGCAAAATTTAATTATTCAAGCGGGTGGCAAATTAGTTAGACTTAAACTATTTAGCCGCGGATTCATTAAAGCAACAGTTTATCAATTTTAGAGTTGGATTAAAATCACATATTCAATTGGTCGATCTATATTGCTACTCAAATCAAGAATATGACTAAGGTTTATCTATTTGGAATTTTATTTGCGTGGGCAATGTCTTGCGAAAATTCACAACCTAATTCAGATATTGGGCCACCCGTAATGCCCGATCGGGTTTTGAATGCTGCATTCTTAATTGTGGATGGAGTTTATAATTCTGAATTGGTAGCTCCCATGGATGTTTTGCAGCATACCGTATTCCATGACGCAAACGGCATAAAGGTATTTACGGTGGCTCCTTCTAGAGAGGCCATTACTACATTTGAGGGTTTGCGCATTTTGCCCGACTATTCTTACGCAACTGATTCACTTCCAACTATTGATATTTTAATTGTTCCCAGTGCAAAGAACAGCATGACAACCGATTTGGATAATTTAAAGTTAATAAACTTTGTTTCTACCAGCGGTAGACAAGCTTTATATGTTATGTCACTTTGTGATGGAGCCTTTGTGTTAGCAAAAGCTGGGTTGCTGGATACGTATCATTGCACAACTTTCCCTGCCGATATACAAAGGTTTAAGGAGACTTTTCCAAAGCTTAGTGTACACGAAGATGTTAGTTTTGTTCATGATACCCGCATGATTACTTCTGCAGGTGGCGCAAAGTCTTACGACCCAGCTCTTTATCTGGTTGAGTTACTTTATGGAAATAAAGCCGCTAAGGAAATTGCTAAGGGTCTTGTGATTGATTGGAACCTTGGGGAAGTTAAACATAAGCGAATCCAGTAACTTTTATTTCTATTAGTTATAGAAACTTACTTTACTCTTACTTGCCCGGCTTCTATTGACAAAAAGTCTTTATCTTGAACCTTTTGTTAAAACAAAATGGATACGGGAAGGCGGTCACAAACTCTGGGAATTCAAGAAATAATCGACAACCTGCCAGTGGTTGTTTTTGAGTACACAGTATACCCAGATGGTTCGAGAGATTTTACATACTTAAGTGCTTCCTGCGAAAAAATTTTAGGGATGAGGCGCGAGAAACTCTTGGGTGGAGCCTACCCCATGAAGCTTTTTATTCATCAAGAGGATTGGGAGGAGTTTGAGCTGTTGGTTGAACAAGCCATTCAAGAAATAATACCTATTAAATGGGAAGGTCGAATTTTTGTTTCCGATTCAGAAATTAAATGGATTGAAGCTTCATGCGAACCACAGAAATTAGCTGACGGCAGAATAGCTTGGAGTGGAGTTATTAGTGATATCCGCAATCGAAAGGAATTAGAAACCAATAAGCGGGAGGCAGATATACGCTATCGAAAGTCTCAAAGTCTTTTCTCGGAATTATTCAACAGTGCGCCCTTTGCCATTGTTTTATTGGATAAGGCAGGGAATGTGGAACAGGTAAACCGGGGCTTTGAGCTCTTGTTTGGCTACACAATTACTGAGCTACGAGGCAAAAGTTTAAATCATTTTATTGTTCCACAGGAATTGGAATCAGAAGGAAATGATTTGAACTCGCTCACATTGTCCGAACAAATAATAAGAATTGAAACTACCCGCCTGCGAAGAGATGATGAGACCGTATCAGTAATAATTTACGGAGTACCGGTACATCAGGAAGATAAAACCATTGGAATTTTTGGAGTGTATGTGGATATCACCGATCAGAAGAGAGTGGAGGAAGAACTTAAGATAAGAAATTCTGAACTTGATAATTTTGTTTACAAGGTCTCGCACGATTTACGTGCTCCCTTGTCGTCAGTACTTGGGCTGGTTCATCTGGCGCAGATGCCAGGCAATGATGATAATCCGGCTGAATATTTGAAAATCATTGGGGACAAAGTTGGGCAGCTTGATCATTTTATTACGGACGTATTGAGTCATTCCAAAAATTTGAAACTCGATGTAAAAAATGATGTGATTGATTTTAATAGCATTATCGATAGAACATTTAAAGATCTTGGATATATGCGCGGAGCTGATCAGGTAAGGTGTGAAGTTGTTATTCAAGGCGGTGAATTTTATAGTGATCCCTGGCGGATTGGTGAAATTTTCAGAAATCTTATCTCCAATGCAATTAAATATAGAAAGTTAAATGGTGTATCTTGTGAAGTGTCAATTCAAATTGCTATAGATGAAAAACAAGCAAGCATACAATTTAAGGATAATGGAATTGGTATCAGCACTGAAAATATGAATAGGATATTCGAAATGTTTTACCGTGCCAGCGAACAATCCGAAGGATCGGGTCTTGGGCTATATATTGTAAAAAATGCAGTCGAAAAATTAAATGGACAGTTAACTGTAGACAGTTTGCCTGGCGAAGGTACCGCCTTTGAGATAACTCTTCCAAACAAAGTGACTGACCATCGTTAATTTTTTCTCGTCTGTCATGAAAGTAAAAGAAGTAATAACGGAGCATGATAAGAAGGAATTCCTACAACTTCCAATCAGGTTGTACCACAATTCAAAAAAATGGATTCGTCCTTTGGATGTAGATGTTGAGGGAGTTTTCGATACGGTAAAGAATAAAACATTTCATCATGGCGAATGCATACGCTGGCTGTTAGTAAACGATGCGGGTGAAACCATCGGCAGGGTAGCAGCCTTTATCAATCAAAAAATAGTAAACAAAGGAAATGATCAGCCAACGGGTGGTATGGGTTTTTTCGAATGCATTGATGATAGGCAGGCAGCTTTTATTTTATTTGATCTATGTAAACAATGGTTGCAGGAGCGTGGCATGGAAGCGATGGATGGCCCGATCAATTTTGGAAACCGCGACCGCTGGTGGGGATTATTGTTGGAAGGATTTGATCTCGAACCGAATTATCAGTGCAATTATAACTTCCCTTGCTATCAAATTTTTTTTGAAGAATATGGATTTCAGGTCTATTTTTATCAACTAACCTTTGGTCGCCCCGTTATGGGCCCAATTGATGATCGATTATATAAAAAGGCTGCCCTGATAGAAAAGAATCCTGATTATCATTTTTCTTATCTTAAGAAATCGGAATGGGATACACTGCCCGATAAAATTCGGCAAGTATATAATAGCGCCTGGGCCAAGCGTGGTGAAATTCCTGAGCTTACGGAACTACAGGCAAAACATCTGATAAAACAGATGAAGCCCATTATGGATGAAAAACTTCTTTGGTTTGGTTACTATAAAAATGAACCAATTGCATTCTTTATTTCACTGCCGGAAGTAAATCAGATATTTAAGTATGTGAACGGTAAAATGAATTGGGTTGGTAAAATTAAATTTGTGTGGCATACCTTAATGCGAACTAATCGAAAGGCATTTGGAATTTTATTTGGATTGGTTCCGGAGCATCAAGGCAAAGGAGTAGATGGAGCCATTATTGAAAGTTTTCGAAAACTGGCCCAGATTAAAGGATTTGCTTATAAGGAATATGAAATGAACTGGATTGGAGATTTTAATCCAAAAATGATACGGGTTGTTGAACAAATTAATGCACCTGTTGTAAAGCGTCATGCAACCTATCGTAAGTTGTTTGATGAAACCAAGCCATTCAAACGAATGCCTATTATTAGTTGAGTATGCAAGCGGAAGAAGAGGAAACCCAATCTGGATTTTTAGTTCGTAACCTGCTACGGGGGCTTGCTTTCTTTGTTGTTATTGTTGTTGTTTTTTATCTTATGGAAGGCTACATCCAGGATAATTTCCAGTCTCACATTGATGATATACGATCTAATCCTGGTCTTCTATATGGCACCTACACACTTTCTGAAATAGTATTTGGTATTATACCGCCCGAACTTTTCATGATGATTTGGATACTGGATAAAATTGATGTGGCTGGTTTTGTTGTCAACCTATCTATACTGGCAGCTATTTCGTATGGTGCCGGAGTGCTGGGATATTTTATTGGGAAGAATTTTTCCAAAACCCCCTTTTTCCAAAACCGCATTCGCGAAAAGTATTTGAAGCAATATGAAAAGAACTTAAAAAAATTTGGCGGCTTCATGGTTTTCGTTGGAGCCGTTACACCAATTCCATTTTCTGCTACGTGCATGTTGGCGGGCTCTGTCAACATGCGTCTTAAGTATTTTTTACTTATCTGCCTTTCGCGTGTTCTGCGATTTGCTGTATACGGTTGGATGGTTTGGAGCGCGCCTAATTTGTTTAATTAGGTTTTAAAATCAGTTTTTCGCTGGCCGATTGATTCACTTTTTCTTTGCTGAAGTAAACCGGAAAGTGCTTATCATTCGCCCAAATCTCAAAGAGATTTTTATAAAATGGGCTTGCCGGATTTCCACTTTGGCCTGGCGAATTGATAAATAAAGTTTTATCCCAATCTGAAACATCAGCCACCATTTTAAAGGTAGCACCATGACTTTGGTTGTCGCTGTTACTGGTTACGCCAGGTGTTGAGCCATTGCCTCCGCGTGGTAGTAAGCCGGTTTCTAAAATAGCTCGAATAGAATCATTAACTACATTGCTTAGCGGATGCTTAATCAACACATGATGATAAGCCGTTTGTCCATATTGCCAATGCGTAATATCGTCCCCTAATTTTTTGTGAAGGTTAGTGATGGCTTCATCTAAGCAACTTAGTAGAAAAGCATCCCGACCTTTCAGTTTAACCTCGTTGGTTTTAATCCAATCCAATGCACGGTTTATTGAAACGGATTTAATTATGCCTTGCACTTTTTCAGCGACATAGATTTTATGAAGGCGATCTAAGATCACCTTTTCCCAGGCAGCATACACACCCGCTTCAACTGAATTTTTGTCCATCACGAAATCCCAATTCAAAAGCAATGACTTAATTTTTTGTGTTTCTGCCACATTAGGTTTTATTGCTTTTAGGTACGACACAAATTGCCGCGCTGGTAGCGATAAATAATCAGCTTGCAACTTTCTCAGTTCTTCTTGTGAGAATTTTTCTTTGCTTGTAAGCACTTCTGTTATACGATTGGCTCTACTACTATCCGACCATTCCCACCCAACTGCATTTCTATATGGATAATCAGGTGCTACTAAATTTTCATTAGCGGTAACCCAAAAACCTTTTTCAGGATTGAATACATTAGGCAAGGATTTAATTGGTAGAAATCCATCCCATTCGTATCGGCCATCCCCGGGCACGGGCACAAGGCCACTCCAGTTTTTTCGTATAGGTGCAATACCTACTACTTGCCAACCGATGTTTCCTTTTTTATCAGCCCAAATCATATTTTCTCCCGGTAGGTGACTGAATGAACAGGCTTCACGAAATTCTTCCCACGTGGTTGCGCCATTCATTCGCAAGCTTGCCATATAAGGCGCACCGCCTGGTTGCAACCAACCACAACGAATTGCATAAGCCTTTTTTCTTTTTGCATCTACAAACGTAACGGGCCCATGCCGTGTGTACTTATGTTCAACAATTACATCGGTCGATTTTTTTACGTGAATTGTATCCGCAATAATTTTCATATCCTCCCAATCGTTATTGTATTTATACTGGTTAAGATTATTAGGATTTAATTCATACACCATGATGTCTTCACCATCAATACCAAATATGGTAAGTCCCCAGGCGCCAAAATCGTTATGGCCAATTGAAACACCCGGGATGGTTGGCTCACCACCACCTACTACATTCCATCCGGGCGCATTTAAATGAACCATGTATCGAAGCGAGGGCACAGCCAGCGCACGATGCGGATCGTTTGCTAACATTGGCAAACCACTTTCTGATTTTGCTCCGCTAATTATCCAGTTGTTACTTCCTATTGATTTTTGTTCACGCGAATTCATTTCTTCATACGCCAGTTGATCTTGTAGCAGCAACTGTTGATATTTATTTTGATCGGTGTTTGAATAAGCAAGTAAGTCTTCGGGTTGAAATGCAATGGGTTTGCGAAAGGCATCATAGAGTTCGGCAATAGGTTCTGCTAACCCGGTAGCATCAATAACCGGATCAAGGGTTATGTCGGGTTCGCCCGGTTCAAAGACTTTAATCTTCTTTACTTCTTCCGCGCCCAGCAAGGCCACAGCTCTTCCAATTTGAAGTTCGGATGGAAGATTGCCTAACAACCCCTGATGCCGCGATACAACTAACTCCGGTGTCCATCGACCAGCGGTAATTCCAAGCAAGCCAAATTCCATCGTTAATAGTGAAGGATCTTTTTCGGTTTTAGCAACGTACGCATTAATACCTTCGGTGAAGGCATTGATGATAGCAACCCCGCGTGGGTGATAATGATTGAATTCTTTGTTGAGATCGCCCCGGTATTTAAACAATCGAACTCCGATATCTCGTTTTAATTCGCGTTTCCCTAAAATTTCAGAAACGGTTCCGCTGGCTTGTCTGCGCCAGATTTCAAATTGAAAGAGGCGGTCTTTAGCGGCACTGTAGCCTTGTGCAAAAAAAAGGTCGTGTTCATTTTGTGCATAGATGTGGTTAACGCCATATTCGTCACGAATAATCTCGACTGGTTTTTCTAATCCGGCAACGGAGAGTTCATTTTTTGGGTCTGATGAAGTGCAGCTGATTAATAGTGCGAACAAAAGAGGGATAATATTTTTCATAGTTCATAGTTCAAGGTTGATCCCTAAACTACATTAACATGTTGTTAATTGAAAAGAGAAGTGTGATGAGTGGAGTTATTTTGCTGATACTCTTTTGAATTCACTTAAAACATTTAAATAAATTTCATCTTCGTTAGTATACTTAATCCTTGCTATATATAGCGCCTTTTCGAGTTCCTTTACGGATGCTTTAATTTGATTTGATTTTTCGAGGGCTTTAGCATAATGCAATTGATTGTTTAGATAATCCGTGTGCCATACATGAATTTGAGATAGAAGATAGCTATAATGTTCATTGTAAATACTAAGGCATAGGTTAGGATCTTGATTGTCGTCAAGGATGAAATTTGCCAGATCAATTCAAAAAGAAGAGACATATAGCGACTCTGATCCATAGAATTCCGAAGCACACGTTATTAGTTTTTCGAGGTATGTCTCTGTAATCAAATCAGACTTATTATGTTTGAGCATTTGATAGTTATCAAATAAATAGGAATCACAAATTTGATTGAATTCATAGAATAGTTTCTCATTGGTGATTGCTACAAAGGACTTGGTAGCTCGTACTAATTTTTGATTGCTAGTCTCTTTGAGACTCCATTTAGTAAACTGGCGTAGTTTCTTTTTATATGTAGGGTCGTTACTGAAATATAGAAACTGAAGATATTTGTATTTAACAAGAAACTCCTCTTGCCGATTAACTGTTTTAACTTTAGTGTTTTCCAAAGCAAGGCTTTTCTCAAGAGGATCATTTTCTCTAAAAATTAATCCGTTTAAAACCCACATATTGTAAAGGTCTATTGTGGTAAGTAGCTTTAAATAAGAATTCTTCTGAATGAAGATGCTTATTGAAGACAGGGAATCAGATTTGTTATAATCTCCACGTAATAAACTTAATCGCCTATAAAGATTTATGAAGCGAATATCTTGTTCGGCATTCATTTGATTGGCTTGAGCAATTTTATTTGCAGAATCTAATAATAATTTTGCCTCTGTCGCATTTCCCCTTTCAATCTTCGATGCTATCTTAATAAACAATTTAGTCTGTTGCTGATAAGGTTGCTCATTAATGGCTAAAGAATTATCTACTAACGATTCCGATTTATCGAAATAGAATTCGGCAAGTAATAATTCAGCGGCAAGGGATTGGCAATCAATCAAACTCTCTTTATCACAGGATTCAATAAATTCTTGAATAGATGCTTCTGAATTTCCTGTAGTATTTGTCAGCTTATAAAGTATGCTTTTTGAACTAGCAGAAAGTTTATCATTGTATTGTTTGTTCTCCAAAGTCAGAAATTGTGCATTGGAACTGAAAGCCATGAGGATAAGAATAAGTGCCTTTATTGGATTTGAATTGAGCCTGTTGGTTATCATTTTCGAACGAATGATTATCATTTATTTAGCGACACCAACGCATCAGAAATATCTTCAGCCAATGCTAACTGGCAATAGAAGTTAACGAAAGTGCACCGGCTGCACCAAGTGATTTTTGAAAAAATGAACTGCGGGTAGTCATAACGAAATAGATTTAGGAAAATGAATGTAGGAGTTTGATTCCTTAATTCATAGGAGATTTATAGAGATGGTAGAATCTTTTTAAAACATCCGTAATCAATTCACCCGATCCAGCATCCTCAACTTAGTAGCCTTCCAGGCAGTGATAGCCACAACGGCTAGCGTCATGCACCCACCAAAAATTACAGACGGTACAACACCTATCAGTTTAGCCGCAACGCCTGATTCCAGCATTCCAATTTCGTTTGATGAGCCAACGAAAATACTATTCACTGCCGATACTCGCCCCTTCATATTTTCAGGCGTGAGTGTGTGAATTAATGTGCCTCGCACAATCACTCCCACACAATCAAACATCCCGCTAAGGATAAGCAACCCAATCGACAACCAAAAACTGGTTGAAAGACTAAACCCAATCATGCATAATCCGAAGCCGGCAATACACCAAAGTAATTTTTTGCCGATGTTCTTTTTAATAGGATTGTGTGTGATGTAAACAGCCGTAAGCAATGCGCCAATGGCTGGTGCTGAACGCAAAAAGCCAAGGCCGATTTCACCCACGTGAAGAATCTCTGCAGCAAAGATTGGTAGCAATGCTACGGCTCCTCCAAATAATACGGCAAATAAATCGAGTGAGATCGCGCTTAAAATAATTTGATTGTTGAATACGAATTTTATTCCTGCTTTAATTTTTTCAACCATTCCCTGCTCTTCACTTGGCGGAGGTAAGGGTTTGTTTGGAATTGAAAAGTAACAACCAAACGCAACGAATACTAACACAACATCGATGGAATAGGCAGCGGTAATTCCGAAAAATCCATAAACAAGTCCACCAATCATTGGCCCACACACTGCAGCGCCTTCCCAGGTTGTACTGTTCCAGGTGATTGCGTTTTGATAAAGGGAACGATCAATGAGTTGCGGCATGAATGAAAAGTTTGCGGGCGAAAGAAACCCACGTGCAATGCCCGTAACAAAAATTACTGCGTAGATTGGAAGCGCTGTGTTTTGTAAAATGAAACTTCCCAAGTTGGTAGTAAAATAAAATAGTGCAACAGAACAGCACGCTAATAATGAAACACAGGCTAAAATAATTTTTTTACGTTCGACTATATCAGCCAGGTGGCCGGCATAAAGTGAAACGGTAATAGCAGGAATGGCTTCAGCTAAACCAATAAGACCAAGTGCAAGCGGATCTTTTGTGAGTTCGTAAATTTGCCAACCCACCACCACCCCTTGAATTTGAATGGCAAGTGTAATAGATAGTCGGGATAGAATAAACAACCTGAAATCGCGAATGCGCATGGCTGCATAGGGATCGGGTCTAATCATGGTGTTTGTTTACCGCAAGGGCGCAATGGCGCAATGGTAAATATAGAAGGGACAAAATAATTTTTTCGATTCTAACTTCGTGAACCTCGTGTAATTTCTTTGTGTCCTCAGTGGTTAATTTTTTATCATTAAATAATTCCATCGATCGCTTCAATGGCCTTCGCTTGTCTTGTGTTCCAGTCGCCACCAATTTCAGCAAACGGAACTCCAGAGCAAATCACTTCATTTTTATAGACCTGCCAAAAATGTTCACGCTTATCCGGATGCTCGCGCTGTGGATCTTGTACCCAGGGCACATCAATGTAGCAGAGCAGATATAAATCATACTTTCGCGTACTTATCAATCGCAGAATTTCTTCACTGCATGAACCATACTTGGATTCACTCCAGATTTTTATTGTAATCAGATTTGTATCGCAGATCATGATTTTATTCGCATCACTTAGCCATTCATCTTCCAAACGTATTTGTCCGTGCGAGATTTTAATTAAATCATTATCTTGATATGGCCTTCCGAGTTTATCGAGGTAGGCACGAGCATACTCAGGTACCCAACAGGTTTTGTAATGCGAAGCTAAAAAAGCGGATAACTCGGATTTACCAGTACACTCGGGCCCAATAACGCATACTTTCTTTATCTGCGGCAAGGTCTCATTAGAAATAAACATCGACTTACTTTTTTGCCAAATTAACCATTTATACGCTAATAGCCGGGTTAAAAGTGGTGCTTGGTTTCGTCAATCGACTTGGTATAATTATCTTTCGCTCAAATCTGGAAACACGTGAAGCGTAGAAAAGCATTAAAAAACTTAGGAGTAGGTCTTTCAGCGGGCTTGTGGATGCCGGGGTTATTGACTTCTTGTAAAAAAGATGATCCAATTCCTGAGGTTCAGTACGATGGCACTGTAATTATCATTGGCGCAGGTGCAGCAGGTTTATATGCAGCGGATATCCTTCATTCAAAAGGAGTAAAAGTAATTGTGTTAGAAGCAAGCAATCAGTTAGGAGGTCGCGTACGTTCTTTGCGTAATCAAAAAGAAATTGTAGTGCAAACAACAGCGGATTTCCCTGTTGAGCTGGGCGCTGAAATTGGTTATGGAACGGATTCTGCTTTTGGTAATATTATTAAAAACTATTCCCTTACCAAAATAGAATTAGCCTCACAATCTGTAGAACAATTTATTTTAGATAGTCAGGCAAAATCAGGAACAGACTGGAGTGGCGATGCTGACTTTAATGCAGTAAAAAGTTTTGTAAACGGATTGCCTACCTATGCGGGTGGTGATATATCGATGAAACAAGCAGCGAGTGTAAGTACACGCGCGGATGCCTTATTAAATTCAATGACTGGAAATTATTATGGTTCATCAAGCGATTTGGTAGGAGCAAAAGGTATAGCAGAAGCATTGAATTTGAGAGAACACGATAATCAAGCCTATATAATAAAGACAAATCCACTTCAGGATATTCTGGTTTCGCGGTTTAGTCAAATTGTGACTAAAGTGCAGTTGAATGTAGTAGTTAAATCCATCAACTATTCGGGCGATACAATAATTGTTACTGATAAAGACGGTAATCAATTTGAAGGAGGCAAGGTAATAGTTACTACCTCACTGGGTGTTTTAAAAAGTGGGGCTGTAGCGTTTAGTCCGGGATTGCCGGCTGCTAAAACTACTTCTATGAATAAACTGGGGATGGATCATTCCATTCGAGTTGTTATTGATTTCAAAAAGAATTTTTGGGGCAATAATTCCGGATATATTTGGGGGGGCACACAAGGACCATCTTACTTAAACATCGGTGTAACCAGAAGCGATCTGCCTAATACGCTTTCTTTAACGGTAAATGGTCCTAAGGCACAAGCACTTTCTGCTCAAGGCGAAGGCATGATCGATACTATACTAGCCGAACTTGATGCGATTTATAATGGACAGGCCACTCAGTTTATTCGCAAAGTTTTAAATGATGGCACCGAAGGGCCGCGTGTTTGGTTCTTAGCCGATTGGGGTAAAGATGAATTTTTTAAAGGCGGATTTTCGTATCCGAAGCCGGGCGCTTCAAATGAAGATCGTGCAAGCCTTGGAGCGCCACTTAATAACAAAGTTTTTTTTGCCGGAGAGGCAACGGACATAAAAGGCGATGCCGGAACTATTAATGGGGCGTTAAATTCTGCCGAGCGCGCTGTTGAGGAATTAGTGAACTCAATTATAAATCCTTAGTTTGTCTCAAAGTTTAAATTACGAACACCGGCAGCCCAATACATCATAGCTTTCAATTTTTCGTAATCGGCTTTTAATTTTAATAGTTTTGTTTGTGATTGAATCAATTTCTCCTGCTGCACATTAATTTTAAATAAGTCACTCTCGCCATTTTCCAGATTAATCAACTCAGCACCCAGTAAAAGGTTATAATTTAATGCAACATCATTTTGCTGTTGCAAAATTCCGTTGGTGTTTATCAATTGATTATAAACCATATTTAGCTCATTAATAATTTCACGCTCGGCTTGGGTTCGTTCATAACCGATACCCCGAATCTTAATTTTAGTTTGAGCCAATTTGGCGCGTTCTTTTCTGATTAAAATTGGCATAGCAAAATCAAGCCCGAATTTGTAGTCATTTAAAAAAGTGAAAGACTGAAAGTCGCCACCGGGTCCAAGAGGTTGATTCAAAAAATTGTAATTTAAGTCAAGCCGGGGCTTTAAATATTCAGTTGCTAATTTTCGATCTACTTCAAGTTGATCACGTTTAACTTCTAATTTAATAAGTTCGGGATGATTTTGTCTGGCCAGATAAATTAATTCTTCTAAGGTGGCTGCTGAAAGCAAGTCGCCATCGGCTTGAACTAAAACAGGTGCCACCGAATTCGAAAGCTGAAGAGGTTTACCTTCGGCATCCCACAAATAATTAGAAATTTTTATTCCACTGTTGGTAAAATCAAGAAAGGCTTCTTGTTGCTCAACCAATCTTTGTTGCAAAGTAATTTTTGCCTGCACGGTATCAATAACCGAAGCCTCACCGAAGGATGCATTCAACTTCACCCGCCTAAAGATTTCCTGAGCAATACCTGTATTCTTATTCAGCAAGCGGTAATTGTAATAGGCGTAATACCATTGCCAATATTCTTTGGCGGCCTCTAAAAGAATTTTATTAATTAGTCTGATTTGTTCAGCATCATTTAGTTCCACAAATAATTTTGCTTGTTGCAGGGCTGCTCTGCGATCGTCAGTAAAAAGGCCGCGACCAAGCGGTAGCGATATACCGGTAAATAATTGTCTGTTATTGTCCGCACCAGGTAGGGCACTTTCTGAATCGAGAAATGTGCCGGTGTTCCTTTCGATGCCAATTTTAGGATCGATCGGAAACCAGATTGGAATGGTGAACGAGGTTATCCATTTATTGTAGTACACTGTATTGTCAAATTCTTTTAAGTTTAACCTGGATTCCAATTTGGGATCAAAGGCTCCGCGTGCCAACCGCACTTCTTGTTGTGCCATTTCGCCAAGCAAGCGGGTCTGCTTTACTATAGGGTGATACTCCAACATGGAAGCATACAAATTTTCAATGCTAAACGTAGTTACCGTATCGGGCAAAATAAAGAGCGAATCAAGTGCGCCTTGCGCTTGCGCACCTTGAAATCTTATGACGAGTAGAAATATAATCACTGTGTTTCTCACGCTCATTTTGTTGCGGTTGAAACATCGGTCGCTTCTCCTTTAGTAGGCTCTGCATCAAGCGGTTCTTCATATAAACTTGGTGGGAATCCATTTAGCTGACGCCAGATTTCGTACCAGACTGGTACGTCATCTAACATAACCCAACTTTGCGTACCCGATCCATTTCGAATTTGCTTTGGCCATTTCTGATCGTCTTTATCAGGAATAACCAAAATTCTAAACTCACCCGGTTTTGAGTTTACATAGTCAATGACCTTTACCAGGCCGCCAAAGGAACCAACGGAAACACTAGGCCAGCCACTAAATTGGAGTGCAGGAAATCCATCAAACTCAATACGCACTTTTCTACCCAGGCTAATAAGGGGAACATCCATCGCCTTTACGTGCATTTCCACCGCTACATCGTTTGAGTCGGGCATGATGGTGCACACAGGTTCGCCTTCTTTAATTGTTTCGCCAATACCAGCTTGGGTTGCTTTTACTACAAAGCCAGCCTGAGGTGCCAGAATAAAGTACTGCTGGCTGCGAATTTCCATGTTGGTAAATTCATTTCGCAGGTTTGCTATTTCAGCTTGGGTTTCAAATTGCTCGGACAGTGTATTATTTAAATCCGATTCGGCTTTATTGATCTTATCAAAATACTCGGCTTGCACACGCTCTATTTCAATTTCGGCATTTACAAAATCTGCCTCTGCACCTTGATATTTATAGTCGAAATCCTGAAACTTTGTCAACGGGATGTTGCCGGCTTCAAATAGCTTTTTGTTTCGCTCATATTGATTCTTAGCGTTGGCAAACCGAACCCGTTCGGCTTCTAATTGGGCTCGTGCCTGATTAGTTTTTGTTCGCATGCCATTCTCTAAAGCTACTACCTGGCGCCTTAGTGCTTGCGCCTTCATATCTTTTGAGTTTAAGCTATTCTCTTTTGAGTCAATCACTTGGCGTAAGCGAACTAAAAACTGCGGGTCGAAATATTTTTCCTTTACCTCACTTATAATAGCAATTGTGTCACCTTTCTCTACAAATTGCCCTTCACTCACTTTCCACTTTTGAATTCTCCCGGCAATTATCGTTTCAATTGTCTGAGGTCGGTTCCTTGGCGATAGGGCAGTCACTTTTCCTTTTCCACGAATATTTTGTTGCCATGGTAAAAATAAAACGATCAAGAAAATTAAGCCCATGCCCAGCAGCCAGCGTGCCAATATCTTGCCGGCCATGGGTGTATCCAGCGAACGTAATGAATAGAGCCGATCTTGCGGCATCATTTTTTCGACTGACTTTGATGAAATTTTCAACATACTTTAGTCGATAAAATCTTTTAGCAATTCTTTTTTAATCAATTCTTCCATGGTACCCTGGTGGCTAATACTGCCGTTAGCCATTACAATAACTCGATCGCACACGCTCATGATCATCGGATCTTTGGAAACAATAATGACCGTAACGAGCCTATCGGCATTAATGATATTGCCGAGTAGCGCCATTTTATCTGATTTTCCGAGCATGCTGAAAAAATCATTTAAAACTAACAGCTTTGGTTTTTTTGCTAAGCATCTCGCCAGTATAAGTTTATAGATAACTGTTTTTGTCAAACCTTTTCCAGCGCTTAACATGTGAGTTTCTAACCCTTGGGGAAGCGACTGGACATAATCGGTAAGACCAACCCGATCTAATGCCTCGATGGCATCGTGCGCAGTAGTAGATGTTTTTCCAAGTGTTATGTTTTCGAGCAGTGTACCATCAAAAATATCCTCTGAAGAAATATTTTTTGCAACCTGATCGCGCAGGTGGGTGGTGTCGAGGTCGCGCAGAGAGTAGTTATTGATTGCTACTACCCCTTCATAATTGGTGTATAAACCGGTAATTATATTAGTTAGGGTTGTTTTACCTGAGTTGCCAACCCCGGTAATGCAAATAACTTCACCGGCTTTAATATCCAAGTCAATTCCTTTTAGCGCCTGATATCCGGAATTAGGATAGCTATATTTCAGATCTTTTGTGCGTATCTGAAACCCACCGTTAGCTACCGTTGGAAAATCCAAACCACCTACTTTTTCGATTGGCAAATCAGTTACATGGGCAACCTTATCAACAGCGGTTAATAAATCATAGACTACATCCATGTACATAATAATTTTCTCAACCGCATTTAATATTAATATGATCACGATTTCGGAAGCCACAAACTGGCCAAGGGTAATCTGCCTGTCCACTACCAACAGTGTGCCCATAATCAAGAGGCCACCAGTAATCAATGCTTTAAATAGCACGATAAACGAAAACTGTGTGACTAAAACACGAAAATGAACTTTTCGGTTCTTTAAATAATTATTCACGTTGTAATCAGTTTTCTTTATCGGCAAATCGGTACTACCAGCCAGTTTAAACGACTGTAACGCCCGAGCCAACTCTTCCAGCCATTGGGCAACTTTATATTTGTACTTAGATTCTTCAATTGAAGAGCTTAGCCCGCGCGGACCAGTGAGGTAGAATATAAGCGTGAGTGTTGTTAACAGAATCAATCCGAAGAAAACAAAAAACGGATGATAGAGGGAAATGAGAAGCAAACCAAATAGAATTTGAATGACCGCTGATGAAAGATCAATTAACAATTTGGGCAATCCTTTTTGAATGGTGATTACATCAAAAAATCGATTTATTAATTCGGGTGCATAATTTTGTTGAATAGATTCCATTTTTATTCTTGGAATACGAAAAGCAAATTCGAGCGAAGCCTTGGTGAATATTCTTCGTTGCAGAAATTCCACTAAACTAATTTGCACTACTTGAAGCCCACCACTTAGCAGAACCGCTATAATTACCAGCGAGATTAGTAAATAGACGGAGCTAAAAAAAACTCCGCCCGAAATTAATTCAACGGTGGTTTGAATGCCGAGCGGTACAACTAAGCTAATCAATCCAATAAGAATGGCGTAAAAAAAGATGTAGAGAATTTCTTTCTTTTCGGTACCAAGAAGTTTGAATAGTCGCTTAACCGGACTCGGGTGCTCACCTTCATTCATCTCCATGCTTATAGGACTCTCGTAAGCAAAAATTGCAAAGAAGGCAATCTCGCCATTTGCGTTCGTTAATAGCGGTAGATCATCTAACGCATTGATTTGTGTAGTCGAATCGCCATTCTGACCAATATGGATAACAGAAAATTTATTCCGCCCCTGCGGGATTAACAGTACAGGCTTGATTTGATTTTCTTTTTCAAAAGCAAGGATCGGAGCCTTTTGATCGGATATAAATTCATTTAATATTTCTCTATCCAAGTGATATTCCATAAAAAGAATCCGGATTTTATTTCCGGCTTCTACCAGGTCGCGCTTAAACTCAGTTAAATCATCTTCGCCATACACACGTTGATTGGCTTCAACATGATGTAAATCACCCGTGGAATATTCGTGTTTTAGTGCGAAGGCCACTTCGCGCAAGCAGCGTACGATTTGATCGTTATTTAGCATACCTAGTTATTGATTTTTATGAATAACATTTTCAGCCAAGCTTTCAAGAAAGCATTCTAATTTTTTAAATCTATTTTCATCGTTGCCAATGTTAGTTAAAGACGGTAAGTGCTCGCCAAAGAAAACTTGTTGATTGGCTGTTAATAGAATCGTGCTTACCAGTGAATTGGAGAATTGGTAACTCGGGTTAACCTCAATAATCCACTGAGATATCTTTTTACATAGCGATTTGAAGCCACCAAATAATCCCTCTTTGTTGTCGTTATCAACTTGCTTTGATAAATAGGTTTTACCAAGCTCGGCAACAACAATTCGATGAAGGGCCACTTCATCGATAAATTCAAAACTCGTGTCATTTTTTTTTTCTTCCGCTAACACTTTTATACTCGCTACAATTTTGTCTTTAGGGTCGGAAAGGTTACTTGTAAAGAGATCAATCCGGTATTCGAGCCAGTTCCAATACCAACCTATAAGATACAATAAGAGGCGATGCTTATTTTCAAAGTATCGATAGATGCTTGCTTCGGTTGAGTTAATCTCCTCAGCTAATTTTTTAAAAGTGAATTGCTCAAACCCGAGCTGATCGATCAACTCCACGCTCGATTTAATGATCTTTTGACCCAGCTCCGTGCGCTGTGGGTCTCGCAAGTAAAGGTGGGGATTAAGTGTGAAGGAAATAGTTGGCATATTCTAATTGATATAATTACTACTTATTTTAGTAGTAATACTATTAAACTCTAAAAATACCATTTAGATTATTACCCAGCGATTAATTTTTTTCGGATAGCCGAAAATATGAATTTTGGCTCTATACGAAGCTATTTAGACGAATAAAACTTCTTTGAGAAGGATAAAAACTCCCATTATCAAAGTTAGCCACCCAAATGCTTGCCTTAGTTTTGGAGCAGAGATTTTATTGGATAGCACATTTCCTATCAAAATTCCCACAATCGCAAGCGCACTAATACCTAACAAAAATTGCCAATCAATCTTTTGAGTTAACACATCGCCCAGAAAACCGATTAATGAGTTGATGGCAATAATAAACAGGGATGTGCCTACTGCTGTTTTGAAATTGAGACCCGTTAATAAAACGAGAGCGGGAATGATCAGAAACCCACCACCGGCACCAACTAATCCGGTAAGGAATCCAATCAATGTTCCTTCAACAAGTACTAAAAAAGTTCTAAAGCGTTTGTTGTCAGAAGTTTTTTCTTTTGGTTTGCTAATCATAGAAAAAGAAGCGAGTACCATTAACAAAGCGAAAAGTCCGAGCAATAGTATTCGTTTAGTGAGTGTAAACGATTCAGTTTGAAATAATACATCTGGGATTGAGGGGACAATCCATTTGCGAGTGGAGAAGATGGCTATAATAGAAGGGATACCAAATACAATTCCGGTTTTAAGATTTACAAGATGCTCGCGATACTTTGGCACCGCACCAACAAGACTGGTAATGCCAACTATAAAAAGTGAATAGGCAGAAGCCAGTACAGGCTCAATCTGAAATAGGTAAACAAGAATAGGAATGGAAAGAATAGAACCGCCACCGCCCAACATTCCTAAAACTAATCCAACAAAAATAGAGGCAACATACCCAAGCAAATCCATGCGGATTGTTTTAATTAAAGCTTGTTATAATCAACAATAAATGAATCCGGAAATTTTTTTTTCAATTCAGCTAAAAGATCTTCTGCTTTGGGGCGCGAAGAAACCGGGCCTAAGAGTAAACTATAATATTTTACGCCATTGATAACCTTTACCTGAACAGTTACTTTTTTCTTATAAGAATTTTTTAGGTTGTCGGATAAGCGCATCAGATTTACCAGTTCCTGATAGGTTCCTATCTGAACCCCAAAACCTTTCGGCTGTAATCGTTCGATTTCAAAATTGTAAAACTCTTTTTCGTCTACCGAAACCTGCTCAATGCTTACCGACTGACTTTTACTTTTGCCATCGCCTGCATCGAGTATCTCAACTCTTACTTCGGCAAGCCCCAGGTTTACAAAACCCAATTTCTCAGCTGCTGATTTAGATAAATCAATGATACGACCGTCAACATATGGGCCGCGGTCATTAATTACTACTTCTACCGTTTCATTATTAGCCAGATTTGTGACTCGTACTTTAGTGCCAAAGGGCAACGATTTATGGGCTGCGGTTAGTTTAGCGTGTTTATACTTTTCGCCACTGGCTGTAGGGCTTCCTTCAAATTTATCGGCATAAAAGGAAGCCTTTCCTGTTTGGGTTTGCGCGAAGGCCAAAACACTCAGGCACATTATTATAGAGAAGAAACTAAGTTTTTTCATGAAACAAAGTTAGCACGCTTTGCCTAAATAGAAATTTCCGCGTTGGTTAATCATTCAATTAGGCTAACTTTGCCCGGCAAATAATGAATCCTAATCTTATTTGCCATGGCACACGATCCTTCTAAATTTCTTTTCGAAGCCCTCACATACGATGATGTGCTTCTTGTTCCCGCTTACAGCGAAGTACTACCGCGCGATGCCAGTACAGCCGGGTTTCTAACAAAAAACATTAAGCTTAACATTCCCTTCGTTTCGGCCGCTATGGATACCGTAACGGAGGCGGAATTAGCTATTGGAATTGCCTTGGAAGGCGGTTTGGGTTTCATTCATAAGAATATGACCATTGCTCAACAGGCCGAGCAGGTAAGAAAGGTAAAGCGGTCTCAAAGTGGTATGATTCAAGATCCGGTTACGTTGCCGATAAACTCTACTGTGCGCGATGCTGAAAAAATAATGCGCGAGCATAAAATAGGTGGAATTCCTGTAATTGATGGGAACAATAAACTCTTGGGTATAATTACTAACCGTGATCTGCGCTTTCAAAAAGACATGGATATGCCTATTGAGCAGATCATGACAAAGGAAAATTTAATCATCGCTCCAGAAGGCATCACCCTTGCCAAGGCAGAAGTAATCTTGCAGAAATATAAAATCGAGAAACTTCCTATTGTCAATAAGAAAGGAAAACTGACGGGTCTTATTACTTATAAGGATATTCTGAAAAAGAAGAATAAACCTAATGCCTGCCATGATGAATTTGGAAGACTGAGGGTTGGAGCGGCCGTAGGGGCAACACCCGATATTCTTGAGCGGATAACCGCCTTGAAGGCTTCGGGTGTTGATGTAATTAGTATTGATACCGCGCATGGCCACTCGAAAGGAGTTATTGATGCAGCTAAAAATGTAAGAAAGAAATTTCCGAACACAGAGTTAATAGTCGGAAACATTGCGACCGGTGAAGCGGCCAAAGCGTTGGCTAAGGCAGGCGCAGATACAGTAAAAGTGGGCGTTGGCCCCGGCAGTATTTGCACAACGCGAATTGTAGCCGGTATTGGCTTACCGCAGCTTTCAGCCGTTTATGAATCTGCGAAAGCATTAAAAGGTTCAGGCGTAAAAGTGATTGCCGATGGGGGCATTCGTTTTTCGGGCGATGTTGTTAAAGCACTTGCAGCAGGAGCTGATTGTGTAATGGTTGGTTCTTTATTGGCCGGAACAGAAGAGGCGCCAGGCGAAATGATTATCTATGAGGGCCGCAAATTTAAAACGTATCGCGGTATGGGTTCTTTGGAAGCGATGGATGATGGCTCAAAAGACCGTTACTTTCAAGATACCGAAGACGATATTAAAAAATTGGTGCCCGAGGGTATTTCGGGTCGGGTTCCTTTTAAAGGATCGGTAGCCGAAGTATTATATCAATTGGTGGGCGGACTGAAAGCAGGCATGGGCTATTGTGGAGCAAAAAATCTTGAGAAGTTAAAGACTGCTAAGTTTGTAAAGATTACAGCTGCTGGTGTTCACGAAAGCCATCCACACGATGTTACTATTACGCGCGAGGCACCGAATTATAGCCGGAAGTAGAGCATTTCATGTAACACTATTTGGCCTGTAATAGCTATTATTGCAGATAGCTGTATCGGTTATTATTGCCAATTCGAGCTATTTCATCTGCATTAGTCACTAGTATTAGTTTATCGTGCTCAAAACCAAAGCAATCATACGTCTTGCCTTTCTGGGATCTATTGTAGCCTGGCTGGTTTTGTTATTTTCTGATCTGACAGTGTTATTCAGCGACATGAAAGGACTACCTGCAGGAGTTCCGCTCTGGCTGCCACGTGTAATGCTTGATGCATTTATTGTTTGCCTTTTTTACTATTATAAATTTCGGGTTGAACGCGATGAATCGCTAAACTTCACCGACTTGCTTTGGAAGGTATTTGCTACGGGGTTAATCGCTACGGTTGTTTCATTGGTCTTTCGATTAGTCCATAATTTGTTAGGCACCACAACTCTTACCTCAAACATTTTATTCACTGACTTTATTTATCAGATTAATCTCGGTCTCTTCATAAGTTTTTTACTGGCCGCATACACTTCCTGGAAGCGGTTAATCTTATACCAAAAATCGAAATGGCTCATTCGCACTTGGATGGTTTTTGAGCTTTGTCTTTTTGCCGTTCTTGTTTATGATAGTTTCCATATTTCAATCCCTGAAACAGTTACAACGTTAATACTGATTTTCATTGGCTTGTTGGTGATTTTACTATCCGCCAATATGCGTTGGGTTGCCTATCTCAACTTTAAACAAAAATGGACTTGCTTGCTGCTGCTTTTGCTAACCTTCTTCTACTTGGGTTATTTCATATATACGGTTACTAGACTATCTGAATCGATCAACACTCAAGCAACATTGTTCTTAGATTTTAACAGCCATATATTCAATTTGTGCTTGCTTGCTTTTGTACTGGTGTATAGCACGTTTTCATTTTTGGTTATTCTTTTCAATTTACCAACTTCTTCTGTTTTTGAACAAAAGCTTGAAGAAGTTGTAAACTTTCAACGCATTAGCCAGTCTATTCAAACAGAACAAAATGAAGAAAGTGTTTATAATATTTTACTTGAAAGCTCGGTAAGTGCGGTTTTTGCCGATGCCGCCTGGTTTGAGATACAAAGTGCCAGTGATGGAAATAAACTGTTTACCTATAAAATCAGCGAGCGCGAGTCGCAGGATATTCGAGATCATTTGAAGACTCATAATATTAAAGGAGCCCTAGAACAAAGCAGTGATAAAACAAAAAACCTTTCCAAGCATTTAGCTTCATTGAAAGGTTCGCGTTACCGATCATTACTTGCGTTTCCAATTACGGTAAAAGGAGAAACCATTGGCACGCTGGCTTTGCTGAAAGAATTGCCCGAAGGCTTCAATAAGGAAATGACGCGTATCGTTTCAGCTTTTGCCAATCAGGCAGGTATTTCTATCGAGAATTTCCGATTGATGGAGGAGGCGTTTCAAACGGAGCGGTACAAAGAAGAACTTAAAATTGCTAAGACGGTTCAAAAAAGTCTGTTACCTAATTCGTTGGAAACAGATCCTGATTTTGAAATTTCTGCCTTCGCAGAATCGGCTGATGAAGTGGGTGGCGATTATTATGATACGCTTCGAATCAACGATCATTTAGTTGCTTTGATAATTGCCGATGTTTCAGGAAAAGGCACAACCGCTGCTTTTCACATGTCGCAGATGAAAGGAATCTTTCACAGCCTGGCACAGCAGGATTTAGATCCAAAAGAATTTATGGATCGGGCTAACCGCTCGCTCGCCCATTGTTTGGAACGGGGTTCATTTATATCGGCCACTTATTTTGTTGTTGATACAACTTCAAAAACTATTCGGTATTCACGCGCAGGCCATTGCCCGGTGTTGTATCACAAGGCAAGCACCGGAATAACGGAATATTTAAAAGATAAAGGCACAGCTCTGGGCATGGTGCGTGGTAACAATTATAGTCGATTGGTGGAAACAAATGTTATTCAATATGCCACTGGCGATATTATGGTGTTGTATACGGATGGAATTACTGAGGCCAAAAATCAGCGCAGTGAGGAGTTCGATTATGATCGACTTGCTGATGCTTTGAGGGAGGTAACGGATAAAAGTCCCCACGAGATTGAAAAAAACATCATACAAAGGCTGTACGAATTTTCGGGGTCAAAAGATATTAATGACGACTACACCTCAATGACTATAAAATTCAACTGAGAACATTAAAAAAATTAAACCGTTTAACTAATTAAGACATGGTTCAAATCAAAAGACTGCAGGAAGAAGGCGCTGACATAATTTCAGTGATAGGGGAAATTGATGCGAGTTCTTCCATTGAATTGGATTTAGCTATCGCAAAGAGTGTGGGAGAAGGATTTAGGAAAATTTTGGTCGATTGCAGTGCCCTTGAATACATCTCTTCTGCTGGTTTGGGTGTTTTTATGTCCTACATCGAAGAGATGAAAGACAAAAATATACCCCTGATTCTATTTGGTATGAAAGAAAAAGTGGCAAACACATTTCACATTTTGGGATTGGCCGATTTGCTAAACATCAGTGCAAACAAACAAGACGCTAAGAAGCTGGCAGATGAATTATCAGTATAACATAGGGTGCAGCCTCGCTAATTTAAAGGGCATTCGGGAGTTTGTAAGAAGCTCGCTGAAGGATCAGGATGTGCCTGAAATTGAAATGAGTGCTATTGTGTTGGCGCTAGACGAAATGTGTTCTAACCTGATGATTCATGCGCACCATTGCAACCCCGAGCACATGCTGGAACTTCATATTGAGATTCCGAGAACCGGAAAATTCATTTTTGAGATTATTGATGATGGCTCCGTGTTCGACATCAATGAATTTCATCAACCTGAACTTGACAGGCTGGTTAATCAAAAAAGAAAGGGCGGCTTGGGCATACGCTTGGTAAAGGCAATTATGGATGATGTTGAATACTTGAAGCGGGCCAATAAAAATGTGTGCCGCCTTACTAAAGTAGTTAAACCTGAGTAGCATATCTGACTGCCCGATTTTCGTCTAAAAATCTTATTTTTGCGATCCAATTAATCGAATAGTATACCATTTATGAGAATTTGGCTTCTTACAGGCGCATTTTTCTTTTTGATTTTAAAAGGGCAAAGTCAGTCGGCTGTGCAGGCCAAACCATTGCCACTTTTTACCGTAGGCAAATCAATCTTTACAACGGACGAATTTTTGTACACCTACAAAAAGAATCATCAAAACAAAGGCAGCTCTACAGAAAAAAATGTTAATGAATACCTCGACCTGCTAATCATTTTTAAATTAAAAGTATCAGAGGCACGCGCCCGTGGATTAGATACTACGACTAAGTTTAATAACGAGTTTAAAACTTATCGCGAAGAATTAAAGAAGCCCTACCGCACCGAACCCGATGCATTAGATAAACTCACCAAAGAAACTTACCAACGCTTGACCGAGGAGGTAAATGCAGCGCACATTTTAATTACTGTTAAAGCCGATGCAACTCCTGCCGATACGCTGATAGCATGGAAAAAGATTGCTGAAATTAAAAAACGGATTGAAGCTGGTGAAGATTTTGAAAAACTCGCGGCCGAACTTTCAGAAGATCCATCCGCAAAATATAATAATGGCGGTCTTGGGTTTTTTACTGCTTTGCAAATGGTTTATCCGTTTGAAGAAGCGGCTTATAATACCCCTGAAGGTAGTGTCTCTCCAATTATCCGAACCCAGTTTGGGTATCATCTGGTAAAAGTCAAAGCAAGAAAACCTGCCCGTGGCGAAGTGGAAGTTTCGCACATGTTACTCCGCACAGGCGCAACTAATGATGAGAAAGTTAAGAGCACAATTTTTTCTCTTTATGATCAACTAAAAGCTGGCCGTAATTGGGATGAAGTATGTAAAGAGTATTCGGAAGACGGGAACACAAAAGAAAGTGGTGGCCGCTTGCGTCCGTTTGGTGTTGGTGCATTAGCCTCGGTACCGGAATTTGAGGCTGTGGCTTTTTCGTTGCAAACTCCCGGAGAAATTTCCGATCCGTTTCAAAGCAACTTAGGGTGGCACATTATCCGATTGGAGAAAACGATACCTCTGCCATCGTATAAAGAAATGGAAGTTTCATTAAAGCGAAGGGTAGGCAGAGATCAACGGTTGCAGCTTTCGCAACAGGTGTTAAATGCAAAGCGCAGAAAAGAGTTTGGGTTTAGCGAAGAAAAGCAAACAAAATTGAAAGTTATAGAGCTTGCTGACTCCAGTCTTACAAACGGAACATGGAAACATCCTGAAAGTGCAGAGATCGCGAGCGCAAAGCTATTCTCTGTTATAGGCAGTTCATTCACTGCAAAAAATTTTACAGACTATGTTTTAGCAAATCAAAAAACATCTAATCTGGCACCAGCGGCCTATTTGAATCAGCTTTATGAAAGTTTTGTTGAAGAGAAGATTCTTGGAGCGGAAGAAGAGAAATTGAAGCGTGAACATCCGGAGTTCAAAAACTTATTGACAGAATATCATGAAGGTATTTTACTTTTTGAAATTATGGAGAGTGAAGTTTGGAATAAAGCTTCCATGGATTCAACGGGTCAGCGAAATTATTACGAACAAAATAAAAGTAAGTATCAGGCTGGCGATCGGATTGAAGCCAGGATTTTTACAGCTGCGAATAAATCTTTAATTGATGAAATAAAAGTTAAGGTTAGTAAAGGCGATACATTAAAAGATACTGATTTGCGCAAGTTTAAATCTATTCAGAATTTTAGAGCGTACGAAAAGAAAGACAACAAGGTAATTGATAAGATAAGCTGGTCAGTTGGCTTGCAGGAAGCAGAATCGGATGGACTTTTCTATCTTGTAGAAGCGAAACGGTTAATTGCTCCGGGCATTAAGACTTTTGAGGAAGCGCGGTCGCAGGTTATTTCCGATTACCAGGACTATCTGGAGAAGAATTGGGTGCAGGAACTTCGTAAGAAATATCCCGTAAAGGTTAATAAAAAGGGAAAGAAATTCGTTTTAGCAAAGCTAACAAAGAAATGAGATCGCGCCATTCATTTTCAAATTCTGGAATCCGCATGGTAGTGCTTATGCTAGCAATGCTTGTTTCGGCTTGTGAATTTATTCGTATGAAGAACGATGAGACAGGGGGTGAGGATATACAGAAGGCGGTCGCGCGCGCTAACAATTCATTTTTATATAGCGATGAGTTGATCGGAATTATTCCTGCCGGGGCAACGGCAGAAGACAGTGTTGCACGTGTTACCGCTTACATCAATAGTTGGATTAGAAAGCAATTGGTTATTAACGAGGCCATGAAAAATATTGATATTAATGAAGCTGAAGTAGAACGCAAAGTACTTGATTATCGATACAGTTTAATTGGTTATGAGTACCAAACGTATTACATCAAGCAAAACTTAAACGATAGTGTTTCTGAAAAAGAAATTCAAGACTATTATAAGGAAGGCTTAGACAACTTTATCTTAAAACAAAACATCATTCGGGGTACTTATATTAAAGTGCCTAAAGAGGCGCCTCGCACGAAGAATGTTAAAGAGTTAATGTTTTCAAAAAGAGATAAAGACATTGCGGAACTTAAATCTTATTGCCTGAGTTTTTCAGCAGCTTATCATTTGGCAGATTCATCTTGGATTGAGTTTGATAAGCTTGCGGTAAATTCTCCTTTGGCAGAGATTCCGAACAAGATTCAGTTTTTAAGAAGTTATAATTACTACGAGACTTCGGATGCTGAGTTTTTATACTTTTTAAAAATAGACGCATATAAAATTTCTGATAACATATCTCCGTTGGAGTTTGTAAAACAGGACATTAAAAACATTATTTTAAACAAAAGAAAAGTTGAACTTGCGAAAAAATTGGAGGATGATGTGTATGAAAATGCTGCAAAAAAGAACAATTTCGAAATTTTTGACCGCTAGTCTGTTTAGTGGTCTCCTGTTTTTTATCACTCCCGTATTGGCGCAGGAAGGCTTTGTGGTGGATAAAATCATTGCCAAAGTAGATAACTATATCGTATTGAAGTCTGAATTGGAATTGGGCTACCAGGGCTATTTAGCAGAAGGGAATGCTGCAAATGAAGAAGCTAAGTGCGAGATTTTTAACCGACTTATTTTGAATAAACTTATGGTTGCCAAAGCGGAGATTGACTCGGTACTTGTGACCGATATTGAGGTTGATGCTACTACCGAACAACGTATGGGTATGATTCTTCAGAATTCAGGTAACTCACCAGAGCAGTTGGAACGCGCATATGGTAAAACCCTAGAGCAGATCAAAGTTGAATTAAGGGAGCAGATTCGCGAACAATTATTGGCTCGTCAAATGACAGCGCGGATTACCGATGATTTAACAGTAACGCCATCAGAAATTAAAAAATTCTTTAGTAAGATACCCAAAGACAGTCTGCCGTTTTTTTCATCGGATGTTGAGGTGGCACAAATTGTACGGGTTGCTAAAGTGAGCGAATCGCAAGAGCAGCTAACGATAGCCAGATTACAAGAGTTGCGCGAGCGTATTTTGAAGGGCGAAAACTTTACTGAGTTGGCGATGAAAAACTCGGATGACGCATCCGCACAATACAATGGCGGTGAAATGGGTTATGTAGGTCGTGGAGCCATGGTACCTCAGTTTGAGGCACAGGCCTTTAAATTAAAGCTTGGTGAAATTTCGCAACCCTTTAAATCATCATTCGGATTTCACATCATGCAATTAATTGATCGTAGAGGAAATGAATATAACTCGCGACATATTTTAATTTTTGCAACACCTTCAGCTGATGACATTGCCCGTGCTGAAAAGTTTTTAGATAGTTTAAGAGAGAAAATAATTAATGAAAAGTTGAAATTTGAGCAACTGGCTAAAGAGTATTCGGATGATGATGCTACCAAAGGAATGGGCGGGTTTTTTACTGATGCTGATGGATCAATAAAAATTTCTCTGCGCGACATTGATCCGGTTGTTTATATAAACATCGACACCATGAAAGTGGGTAATATTTCAAAACCACTTGCGTATCGCACTGATGATCAAAAAGATGCTGTGCGTATTTTATACTACAAGAAGAAATTACCGCCCCACGAGGCCAATTTAAAAGACGATTGGAATCGCATTCAATCTGCCGCGTTAGCAGAGAAAAAGGATATTGCGTTGGAAAAATGGTTCGCGAAAGCGCGCAAAGACGTATTCATCAATATTGACCCTACCTATAACTTTTGTAAAATTTTGCAGTAGTGCCGCTTATGTAGTTCTTGCGTTTGGGCACGATATAAAACCCCTAACTTTCGCTTAAACATTTTCTATGGCGCATATTTTTTCTAACGATGTAGAGGCGGCCGATGCATTAAAGCAATCGTACCAAACCTTAAAAAATGAAATTGCTAAAGTGGTAGTTGGCCAAGATGATGTGATCAGGCTTGTGCTTACAGGTATTTTTTGTCAGGGACATTCGTTGCTAGTGGGCGTGCCCGGATTGGCAAAAACATTATTGGTTCATACAATCGCTACGTCACTCGATCTTCAATTTAAACGAATTCAGTTTACGCCCGATCTTATGCCATCGGATATTGTGGGTGCCGAAACAATGGATAAGGAACGAAACTTTCAGTTTGTGAAAGGCCCCATCTTTGGCAATATCATTTTGGCCGATGAGATAAACAGAACTCCACCAAAAACTCAAGCTGCCCTGTTAGAATCTATGCAGGAGTATGCAGTTACTATTGCCGGAAAAGCCTATGAGTTACCTCGACCTTTCTTCGTTTTAGCTACTCAAAACCCGATTGAACAAGAAGGAACCTATCCGCTACCCGAGGCTCAACTCGATCGGTTTATGTTTAATATTTTTCTCGACTATCCAACTTATCAGCAGGAGCTAAGCATTGTAAAAAATACCACTGCCGATGATGTTCAAAAAGTATCGAAAGTTTTGACAGCGGAGGAAATAATTGCCTTTCAACATTTAGTGCGCAGAGTGCCGGTGGCCGATAATGTTGTTGAGTATGCAGTTAAACTTGTTCACGCAACACGACCAGGTTCGGCAGGTTCATCTGTTGCTAATGACTTTTTAGAATGGGGAGCCGGGCCTCGTGCTTCGCAGTTTTTGGTGCTAGGCGCTAAGTGTAATGCCTTAATTAATGGCAAGTATTCGCCTGATATTGAAGATGTGCAAGCAGTTGCCCGGCCCGTGCTGCGTCACCGTATTGTACGGAACTTCAAAGCAGAGGCTGAAGGAATGACGGTTGATGCGCTGATTGGCAAGTTGATTTAGACTTTAAAATATTTTCCTCGAATTTTAACTATGGTTAGCTCAGCAACCTCATCGTTGAATTTTGCCGCTATTTTTTTTGTATTTGTTTTTTTAGCAATCAATCACTCTTTCGCTCAAAAATTGCTTTCGGGCCAACCATGGGTAGTTATTTATCCAAAACAAGCAATGGAATTGCTAAAGTAAGAGATGTAGTTATCTTTCCGCTGCAGCCAGACTTTGCTCCGGAAATACGAACAATAGGGGTATTTATCGAAAGTTTTCCACGCAGCAGATTTAACTGGAGAGCAGATATTTCCTATTTTTCAAGATACCAGGATTTCGGTGTTTATAACGAAATAGAAGTTTGTCAATTCTGCCCAGTTCTGAAAATAGAGTTACTTGCGATTCGCACTTTAGAGGTATCACCGGTGGCTCGCTTTTCTTTGATTAAACATCAAAAGTTCAACTTTGGGGTTTTAGCCGGAACTTCTGTCCATTTACAAATAAAGAGTAGAGATACACCAATCGACTTTGGCAATAAACATCCGGGTGTTGCCGATGTTATGAATCATTTGAACGAAAGTGTAAGACCGCTCGTATTTTATTTGTCTTATGGAGGATTCATTGAATACGGACGGTTTAGTTTTTTTATCAAACAAGAGGCCGCAGGAAACTCTTATACTAAAGACCTGAACATTTCGGGCCAAACCTATCAATTTAAAAACTACTCACGGTTTCTTATGTTTTCTCTTTCATACAAATTGTATAGCCTTAAAAGCAAGAAGACTAAATCGGAAAGCCCTGATTAATTCTTAAGATTTTAATTGGCACTTTTAAAAGATAATTTATTTAAAAGTAAGTACCTCCAACTTAAAACCAACTCCATGATAGTTGATGATCTGAATGGTTGGATCATCTTTTAAGTACTTGCTAGTTACCTACCTTGGGAGTCACCTCGCCCTAAGGTCTAAGCATAATTGAAACTACAAACGAATAAGGATAAATAGTAAGGGTTGACCGAAGCAGTTAACCAACTGCATGCCATTAGAGTATAGATGAAAACGTTATCTTTACAGAGGCTAAAACACAGAACTATGGATATACAGACTAGAAAACTTCTCTTTATACAACAGATATTATCGGTGAGCAATGAAAAAATTCTGGAGAATCTGGAAGCTTTATTAAAGATAGAGCAGGAGGAATTAGATCAGGTATTGAAGGAGAAACTTACTTGCCGGGCATTGAGCGCGAACGAGAATATTAACCAAGGGAAAACGTATAGCAGACAGGAGGCTGAAGAGCAACTGAAACAGCGGATGGGCAGATGAAGGTAATCTATACCAGCCAATCCATTGATGGACTTGAGGAGTCGCTGCGGTTTTTAATGGATGAACAGGCACTTCCGCCCGAGAAAGCAGCGTCAATCAAAGACCAACTATTTAATAAAGCAGATAGCCTCGCACTAAACCCATACAAAGGCCAGCGTGATGAATATCTTCAACACCTTCAGGAAGACCACCGCAGAATTGTAGAGGGTCATTTTAAAATCATTTATAGGATCATCGGAGAGTTTGTTTATATAACTGATATTTTCGACAGCCGTCAAAACCCAGACAAGATGAAGGGGTGATTTCTATAGCGAAGCATCTTCGGATCGAAACACTATCCCGTGATAGTTGATGATCTGAATGGTTGGATCATCTTTTAAATACTTGCATAGTTTGGAAATAAACACATCCATGGAACCCCCTATAAAATAATCATCGCTGCCCATACTTTATTTAGAATCTCTTCGCGTTTTAGTATGCGGTTCCAGTTTTCGCATTGTTCGCAACTTTTAAGCTGAGGTGGCAGGAATAGCGGTGGTTGCATTAATTGGGAAGATGATTTAGAGAAATTTTCTTTTAATTTGGCTCTATCCTGAAATTGGAATTCTGCTTATATTGTAGATAAAATTAACGGTTATGAAAAAAATCGCGTTGATTTTATTCTTGTTCTCTTTCTTGTCGCTCAGTGCGCAAGAAGGCGTTACTAAAAAACCGAAGAAATTCTATTATTCGGCTTATTTGAGTCTTGGACGATCGCAGTTTGGAATTTCTTTAGCAGCTCCTTCAAAGTTTCCAACGGTAGAATCGCGAATAGGAGCAACAATTACGTTTCCTGTTAACTCAACTTTTTCTATTCATTCACGGTTTCTTTTTGGAAGCAAGTTTAAAAGAGACCCATTTAATAAACCGGGTCAGGGCTATCTCGTTGGGCCACCCTACTTAAATTTAGATGAAGTTTCGGGAAGTCGAAACCATTACTTTTTAGAGATTCCTCTTATGATTCAATATGGTATTCCAAATTCTAATTTTTCTTTATCAGCTGGCGCAAACTACAAATTCTTTTTTGCGGATAATGATAGAGTAGATTTTCTGACTTTTCGTGGAGACGCTGGGGTACTATTCGGAGTAAACTATGCGATTTCTACCCAATGGAAAGCTGGGGTTGAATTTCTACATGGGTTAACTAAGGTTTATAGATCCATTGGTTCAGTCGATGGAGGTGATGTCGATCTATCGGTAACCAATAACAGCCTTTCTGTCTTTGTACTCTACAATTTCAAATCAATAGCTAAAAAATAATGCTCAAAAATTTCAAATTTATCAAGAATGTTTTAAAACCTTAAGTTATATTGATACAACCTCCAACTTAAAACCAACTCCATGATAGTTGATGATCTGAATGGTTGGATCATCTTTTAAGTACTTACGCAGTTTGGAAATGAACACATCCATGGAGCGGCCCATAAAATAATCATCACTGCCCCATACTTTGTTCAGAATCTCCTCGCGTTTTAATACCTGGTTTCTGTTTTCGCAAAGGAGTTTTAATACTTCGGCTTCTTTTTGTGTAAGTGATTTTTCGCCAGAGCTGTGAAACAACGTATAATTTCGGCAATCAAATGTAAAAGCTCCAAGACTATAGTGCTGTTCAATGGGTTGAGTATTGCTCCTTCGAAGAAAAACTTCAATCCTAAGAACGAGTTCCTCCATGCTGAAGGGTTTTACAAGGTAATCATCACCGCCACTTTCAAAGCCGGCAATCTTATCCTCCAACATAGATTTGGCCGTCACAAATAAAATTGGAATATGATTATTAATTTTCCGAATTTGCTGCGCTAAAGTGAAGCCATCTTTCTTTGGCATCATTACATCCAGAACACACACATCAAATTGTTCGGCATTGAAAACGTTAAAAGCATCTTCGCCATTGACGCAAAGTGTAACCTCATATCCTTTTAAAGAAAGATTGTCTTTTATTACAAACCCAAGATTGGGATCATCTTCGGCAAGCAGAATTTTTACGCTCATTCTTTTATAATGGGTAGTATGATAGTGAAACAACTTCCATTTCCAAGTTCGCTGTAAATGCTAATCTTTCCTTTATGAGTCTCTACAATCAGTTTTACATAACTTAATCCCAAACCAAAACCTTTTACATCATGTAAATTGCCTGTTGGCACCCGGTAAAATCGCTGAAAGATTTTCTTTTGATCTTCAGCAGTAATTCCTATACCGTTATCCCGAACTTCAAAAACAACATGCCCTGCAATATTATAGGTGCGAACATCAAGTATTGGTTTATTAAGATTGTATTTAATCGCATTATCGAACAAATTAAAAATCACATTTATTATATGAAGTTTATCACAAAGCAGAGTTGCTTGTTTGGCTTCTAGCTTTAAGTTGATGACAGCTTTCGATGCTATCGAGTTATTGGCTACAGCTTCTGAAAGCAGTTTGTGCAAGTCCTGATTTTCTCTTTTAAGGCCAAGGTCTTCGGTTTCAAGGCGCGCCATTTGAAGTACACGCTCAACTTGTTGTTGCAATCGCTGACTCTCATTTTCAATAATGGTGGCGTAGTTTAAAAGCCGTTCGGGCGTTTGTATTATGCCTGGGTCTTTAAGTACCGAGGTAGAAATTGCAATTGTTGACAGTGGAGTTTTAAACTCATGCGTCATATTATTAATAAAGTCTTTTTGTATTTCTGAAAGCCGTCTCTGCTTTAGGATCACAAACAACGTGTAAACGAAAAAGAAGATGACGATTAGTAAAACAACAGAAGAGAAACCCCAGATACCCATTTGACTGATTAAGTTAGCCTCCATTAATGGAAATTGAACTCCGAAATAATACCCATCATTTTGCCACGCTGGCAATTCGCTAAAGTTTACTTGTTTTGAAATTTTGCGTGGAGATAAATTATTACCGCCAACCATACATTTTTCAACACAATCATAAACCCCATATTCAAAATCGGCTGTTATGTTTCTTTTCTCAAACTCAGTCAGCAGCAAAAATTCAAGCAAATTATTATCGATAGGACTATTAACCAGCACAACAAAATAGTTTGTCGAAAGCTGAGTAACAGGATTATTTGCGGGTGAAGGCGTTTTAGTGATTTCCAGAATTTTGCTTGAAACCTGACCGAGAGCCGCAGCTACATCGCGGTTAAATTGATTTTCCTTAAGGTCAAACGCTTTCCGAACCCAGTAAATTTGAGTGGTGGTTATGCCTGCAATGCTAATTGCAGCCAGAATAATGATAATTCGTAGGGTTAAGCGGCTCACTTTGTAAAGGTAAATAGTATTTATTGCCGTACTTTTGTTTTAACAAGTACTTAACAGTTATTAGGTCTTCGTTAACACATTGTCTGCTTTTTGATTCCGATGTTTGTGTGGTTCAAAAGAACAACTTAATTTTAACCTAAATTTCAACAACAAATGAAAAAATTACTCTCTCTCGCTCTTTTTGTGGTTTTTGCTTTCTCAGCTATGGCACAGCAAGTGCCTGCAACAACACTAAATAAAAATGAAGTACAAGCTGATGTGGCTGTTTTTGCATGGGATAACACAACACATGATTTTGGTAAAGTAAAACAAGGAGTTCCTGTAACGCACGAGTTTAAGTTTACTAATTCAGGAAAAGTGCCTTTGGTAATTACTAACGTACAGCCGTCATGCGGATGTACCACACCAGAGTGGACTCGGGATCTAGTTATGCCAGGTGGTCAGGGATTGATTAAGGCAACGTTTAATGCAGCATCTACGGGTGGGTTTAATAAAACTGTTACGGTAACAGCAAATATTGAAACAGGATTTATTCAACTTACAATCAAAGGCGAGGTGATACCTACTGAAGTTGGTAAGTAATAATTTTATCTTAAAGAATAAAAAAAGGCCGGAGTAATCTGGCCTTTTTTGTTTTAACTATCTGATTATTATTTATTCTTGGCTTTTGTTGTTATAAGTACCACACCATTTTCTCCCATCACATATTTACTTGTCTCAGCCTTATCCTTTAACACTTGAATAGATTGAATATCATCAGGATTTAGAAGGGATACATTTCTTGTAATCGCTCCATCCACAATATATATAGGCTCGTTTTTGTCATAAAGTTTTGTGGTGATTAACACCGCACCATTCAATCCTTCAACGCCATATTTGTCAGTTGCCTCTTTTCCGCTTAGTATCGAGATGCTTTCAAATTTGTCGGAATATAGATTTAGCACTTCACCCCAGGTTTTCTTTTCGCCAATCGGTTGAGTCGATGGCACCTTTATGCCATCAACAACATACAGGGGCTGGGGCTTATCTATTGAAATTAAACCTAGGTTAAATTTTCTCTCATCTTGCGAGTATGCCATCAGGCCAACACAAAGCAGGCATAACGTGATTATTGATTTCATAAGAAAAATTGTTTACAGCTAAGCTAATAAAAAAATTACTAGGGTTGATAATGCGTGTCAACAATATGCTGACTGATTACTTTATACATTTCAGCAATAGATGCTTGTTGACTTAAAAACTCTAAGTGAGCGTCCAAAACATTTAAATCTCCACGTTTCGCAGGACCGGTTTGCGCATTGTCCGGTCCCAGATAAAGACTTTTATGAATTGTTTCAGTAATCAATGGCTTTAACCAATCGAAATCAAGACTATTTTGCTGCATGATTTCTTTTGAGATGGTGAGCATGTGATTTGTAAAATTAGAGGCAAAAACCGCAGAAACGTGCAGCGCCTTTCTTTCTTCTGATCCAATTTTGAATACATCTTTTCCAATAGCCTTGGCAATTTGCATTAAAATTTTCTCTGCCTCATCAGTATGTGTCTCTACGAATAAAGGAATGTTTTTGAAATCTACCTTTTGGGATTTGCTAAACGTTTGTAGTGGGTATAACACACCTAAGTTACTAGTGGCGGCAAACTCCAAAAGTTTAATTGGCTGACTTCCCGAAGTGTGAATTAGAATAGCTTCGTCAGGTAAAATGATTTCTTGCGCTATTTGTTCAATCGCGTCATCGCTTACTGCCAAAATGAAAACCAATGAATCACTCGTGGAAAAATCAAGTGTTGCCTTTACTTCAGCTTGATAAAGCCGCTCGGTAAGTGCTTCGGCATGTTGTGGATTATGACTGTAAACTTCTTTAACAACAAACCCCGCATTGTCAAGTGCCGGAGCAAGATGCCAGGCTAAATTTCCTGACCCGATCATCGAAACAAAAAATGGATTGGCCATAAGGCTTATTGATTATGCCGGAACTCGGTAGAGTTCAGCAAGTTTCTCTACAACAAAATCAATCTCTTCTATTTTATTGTATTTACTAAACGAAAACCGAATAGCACCCCGTTGCGAGTTTGGATAAAGCGCTCCTAATACATGTGAACCCGTTGATGCCCCGCTTGAGCAAGCACTGCCACCAGAAGCCGAAATACCTTGCATATCTAAATTAAATAGCAGCATGCTGTTCTCTTCCGACTCAGGCAAACTAACATTAAGAACAGTATACAAGCTGCGTTCTAAATTTGCAGAATCTCCATTGAAGGTAACGCCTGATATTGCTGAATTTAATTTTTCGATCATTACTGACTTAAGATTTTTAATATAAATCTCGTGCTGGTCCATTTCCCGATAGCAAATTTCTAATGCCTTGGTCAGTCCAATGATTCCATAAACATTTTCAGTACCCCCGCGCATATTGCGTTCTTGCGATCCGCCATGCACAAAGGGATGAATCTTCTTAGCCTTATTGATGTACATAAAACCAACACCCTTTGGCCCATGAAATTTATGTGCAGCCGCAGTCATGCCATGTACTTTAATTTTTTTCATGTCGTGGCGGTAATGACCGACTGTTTGCACGGTATCTGAATGGAAGTAGGCATTATATTTTTCACATAGTTCACCGACTGCCCCAAGATCTAACACATTACCGATCTCATTGTTGGCGTGCATTAGTGAAACCAAGGCATTTGGAAATTCTTTTAGAAGCTTTTCCAGTTGATTCAAATCCACATGACCTATCTCATCAAGGGTTACATCATGTAGTTCGATGATGCCTTGTTTTTTAAGCGTCTCCAAGGTATGGGTTACTGCGTGGTGCTCAATGGGCGTTGAGATTACATGTTTTATGGAGTATGTGTCAACAGCACAACGAATAATTGCATTGTCCGCCTCAGTGCCACCCGAAGTAAAAATTATTTCACCAGGCGTGCAATTTAATAGTTCAGCAATTTTTTTTCTACCCGATTCAATAGCAGCTCTTACTTTTCGTCCGTGCGAATGTGTGGAAGATGGATTGCCAAAATCTTCCAGCATAAATGGTTTCATCGCCTCAAACACCTCAGGATCGAGGGGCGTGGTGGCTGCGTTGTCCAGGTAAATTTTCATCAATTTAAAAGTTTTGACAAAGTTAACTATTTGCTCAATTGACTCAAGCTTAATTTTGCAACTGTAAATTAGTTACATTTGTTTTAATGAGTAAGTTCCAAAAAGCCCTTGAGCGACTTAAATCGAAACCGAAGGATTTTACATGGAAAGAATTACAGGCAATCATGATGCATTTCAATTATGAGGAAATAAAGGATGGCGGAGCAAGAAGAAAATTTGTGAATATGGATACCAAGGCTATAATTAGTCTTCACGAACCCCATCCAAAGCCAATTCTTAAAAGATATGCTGTTGAAATTATTATCGACCATTTAAAAGAACAGTCGCTATTATGAAAAATTTATTGGAATATAAAGGATATTCAGGTACCGTAGAGTTTAGTGCTGATGATGAAACCTTTTTTGGGCGGATAGCCGGAATCAGAGATGTAGTATCCTTTGAGGCAGACTCAGTAGCCAAGTTAAAAAAGAGTTTTCGCGAAGCGGTAGAAGATTATATAGAGACATGTGAAAAATTAAACAAACATCCCGACAAGGAATATAAGGGGAGTTTTAATGTCCGCATAAAGCCTAAAATTCATAGACTTGCCGTTATCAAGTCTGCAGCCATGAAAATGTCACTTAACCAGTTTGTGGAGGTAGTTCTTGAAAAAGAAGTATCTAAGTAATTAGGCGATAATATTCTTGATATCGTTAATAATACGCTGCGCTAATTCATCAGCTTTCTTTTCGTTCTGCGATTCTGCATAAATGCGAATGATTGGTTCTGTGTTGCTTTTGCGCAAATGAACCCATTCTTTTTCTCTTTCGAAGTCAATTTTTACGCCATCAATCGTGTTGATTTTTTCAGCGGCATACTTTTGTTTTACTTTTTCTAAAACCTGATCAACATTGATTTGTGGGGTAAGCTCGATTTTATTTTTGGAAATAAAATAAGCCGGATATGTTTTACGGAGTTCGGAAGCCTTCAATTTTGATTTTGCAAGATGAGTAAGGAACAAAGCAATACCAATCAGGGCATCGCGGCCATAGTGAAAATCGGGAACGATAATGCCGCCATTTCCTTCACCACCAATTACGGCATTGGTTTCTTTCATTTTTGTAACCACGTTTACTTCGCCAACAGCAGCGGCAAAGTAGTTTCCATTTCGTTTTTCAGTTACATCGCGCAAAGCACGAGTAGAGGAAAGATTTGAAACTGTATTCCCTTTTCTTTTGCTTAGGATGTAATCAGCAACTGCAACAAGCGTGTACTCTTCGCCAAATGCTTTCCCATCTTCTTGTATCAAGGCAAGTCGATCTACATCCGGATCGACCACAATACCCAAATCGCATTTTTGTTTTTTTACCGTGTTACTAATCACTTTTAAATGTTCTGGCAAAGGTTCTGGGTTGTGTGGAAATTTTCCCGTTGGCTCGCAGTAAAGCTTAACAACCTTTTTAACCCCTAATGCTTTTAGCAATTTCGGCACCGCAATTCCACCTGTTGAGTTTACCGCATCAACAGCAATTTTAAACTTAGCGTTTTGAATGGCTTTTACATCAACCAGCTTATGTTTTAAGATAAGTGCAATGTGTTTTTGAATGTATGAATCATTGATGGTATAAGTTCCTAATTTCTCTACTGGTGCAAAATCGAATTGCTCGGCTTCGGCAAGAGCTAAAACCTCGGCTCCGTCAGCTCCCGAGATAAACTCGCCTTTATCGTTTAAAAGTTTTAATGCATTCCACTGCACTGGGTTATGACTTGCTGTTAAGATAATACCACCACCGGCTTTTTCATTTACAACGGCAAGTTCTACCGTGGGTGTGGTTGAAAGTCCAAGATCAATTACATGAAGGCCAAGACCTTTCAATGTAGACGCAACCAATTGACTTACCATTTCCCCGGAAGGGCGGGCATCGCGGCCGATAATAACTTTTTTGCCGTTGTGGGATTTTATCCACGTGCCAAAAGCGGCTGCAAATTTTACGATATCAACAGGAGTTAGTGCCTCGCCAGGACTTCCACCAATGGTGCCACGAATGCCGGAAATAGATTTTATTAGGGTCACTAGCTATAATTAATGTGACCGTAAATTTAACAAATAGAAGGGCAGCAAGAAGTGTTTGCTGGTGTTGAGTTCTTCTAGTTTTTCTGGATTTTAGGCATTTCTGCATCAACTTTTTCCGGATCGCCACAAGGGTCGCCTTCACCGATTGTTTTTCCACAGTATCCGCAGGCTATGCCCTCTTTAGCCAAAAAAGGACTTTGGGTAGCGCAGGTGCCCCGAAATTCACCATTCTTAACAAATAATAATCGCACCGACATAAGGGCGAAGAACAAAGCAAAAACTCCAAGGGTGAGAAAAAATACTACCATATTAATTTGTGTTTTTCCTGTATAACAAAGGTACAACACCTCATTCAATTGTTAAGTTTACAACATCATGAAAAAACCTCTTTCTACCCCCGATTTAAACCGTGAAGCCAAATTAAAAGCATTTGATCGCTTGCTTACCGTTATGGATGAATTGCGCGAAAACTGTCCGTGGGATAAAAAACAGACTTTGGAAAGCTTAAGGCACTTAACTATTGAGGAGACTTATGAATTGTCGGATGCAATTCTTGAAGGAGATTTGACTGAAGTAAAAAAAGAGTTGGGTGATTTAATGCTTCATAATGTTTTTTATTCGCGCATTGCAGCCGAAGCCGGAGTGTTTGATGTTGCCGATGTATTGAATTCGATTTGTGATAAGCTAGTTGAACGACATCCGCACGTGTATGGCGATGTAATTGCCGAAGATGAAAAAGCGGTGAAAGAAAATTGGGAAAAGATTAAGCTACGCACGGGAAATAAATCTGTGTTGGAAGGTGTACCAAAATCATTGCCCGCATTGGTAAAAGCAATTCGCATTCAGGACAAGGCACGCGGGGTGGGCTTCGATTGGGAACAGAAAGAACAGGTGTGGGAGAAAGTAGAAGAAGAAATGCAGGAATTTAAAGCAGAATTTAGTTTAGAAACAGAGGCAAGTGTAAACAAAGAAAAAGTGATGGCTGAATTTGGCGACCTGTTATTTTCACTTGTGAACTATGCGCGCTTTATAAACCTTGATCCGGAAGAGGCTCTTGAAAGAACAAATAAGAAATTCATCAAGCGATTTCAATACCTGGAAACTGAATCAGCAAAGGATGGAAAGAAAATGGGGGAGATGACTCTGAGCGAGATGGATGAATATTGGAATAGAGCTAAGACTCTCTAATCATTGGTCAATGTCGCTTAGTTAGCTATTTCTTTTGACCTCACCCCCGGCCCCTCTCCAGAGGAGAGGGGTGACTGAATTTATAGGTTTTACGCTGTGGTAAAGTTCATCTTTCTCTTTTTAAACTTGTATATTTTTGCCTCCAGAGCAGAGGGGTGACTGAATTTATTCACTCGAAGACATTAATAATGACGAAAACTTTGCTTAATTAAACGACATTGAATCATTAATTTTTTCACCGCATCCTTATCATAACTGATTGTATATTTATCAGTAGTGCCGGTGATTTTTAAGAATAGTTTGGTTTTGTCTACCCCGTCATCTTCCAAGGCCCAAAGGCTTCATCGGGGTCTCCTTTCCAGTATCGTCTCCCGCCTCGGGGACGATACGCATCGTAAATCATTATAACCTTAGTTATCAATCTCCCAGTCAAACTCTTCATCGGTTAGCTCCAACTCTTTTTTCTTTTTGATACCTTTCAATTTGAAAGCGTCTTTTAATTCCTGCACTTCTTTTTTGAGATCGCTGGCTAGTTTCTTTTTTACCGCATCTTTATCATAACTGATTATATATTTATCGGTGGTGCCTGTGATTTTTAAAAATAGTTTTGTTTTGCCCACACCATCATCCTCAACCGCGCCAAAGGCTTCATCGGGGTCAATTTTATTTTTGTTGCGAAGCGGGGCAATCACCCGGTAGTCAATTACTTGATCGAACGTGTGCGTGCCACTTACCTGAATGGTGGTTGCATTGCTTTTTATTTCCATTTGCGGAATGTAGATGGTTTTGTTTTCTATATGTATTTCATTTTTCAAGTCGGCAAAACGCAAGTGACTCAAACTTTCATCATCCAAATATTTGTTTAGTTTTTTCATTGGCTCAAAATTATTGAGTTCGCCATTTTTTATGGTTACACCAATGTCAGCAATCAATGTGGGTGGAATTAGATTTAGTTTCTCATTAAGAGACATCTCCATTTCTACGGTTGCATAGGCCTGACCTTTCAAATGTTTGTCCTGAATAAAGTCTTGAAAGAAGTTATCAAACACATAGAAAATACTATCCACATACAATCCATTCAACTTCATGGAACTGATTACATCGATAGCCTTCTGATTTTTAGCATCTACAATTCCGCTTACGGTTAGCTCGCCACCAAGGGTATTCATAGTAATGTTACGAGAAACTGCTACCTGATTCTTTACCAATAGATCGCCTTTAATGTTTTTTGGTTTGAAGCGTTGATACTTCATTTGTTTCACGTCACAATTAAAATTGAGTTGCAGGTTGGGTGAAATTCTAAACTGATAAGTCTTGGATTGTTCATCACTAAACCCAATAGAAAAGAGTTGATCGAGATCGAGGAAATTTGATTTTAAATCGGTTTCTATGCCGATGGGTTGATTTTCAAAAATGAGGAATGTGATAATGTTTTTAAAAAATCCGTTTAAAAGAAAATCACTATTCTCAAAATAGCCGCCCACATTGCTTAGAGCAAGATCGTTATTGTTGAATTGCAGCGATCCGTTAATATCGCGAAAGCGAATCTTTTGTTTGCCATAGGCAAAGTTGATATTTGATAAGCCAATACTGCCACTAGTAATAACTCTTTGAGCGGTAGCTTTCCTTTTTAACAGGGCAGTTTTTCCTTCGAAAGAAATATCCGCAGTTAGCAGGCCTGTTAAATCGGCCAGGTCTTCAATTGGATAAAAATTGTAGATGGATGCAGCATCCAAGTCGCCTTTGAAATCAAAAATAATGTAAGGACTGTCAAACTCCCGAACCGAGAGGTTGGCTTTGAATGACTTCCCATTCAGTTCTCCCTCCATATCCTTCAAAAATAATTGTGCTCTGGCCAGTTCAGTTAACGAAGGACTTGCGAATGAGCCGTTAAGGTTGGCATGCGTAATTTTGGATTGATAATCAGGATGGTAAAGTGTGGCATCCGTGCATCCAAACGATGCTGAAATAAATGGACTCTTCTTATCACTGATTTCACCTTTCAGAGACAGATTGAAAAACACATCGCCATCGCTTCTGTATTGCTTTAGTTTTTTCGTTACTTCCTCAGGCAGCAAAGACAACAGCGTTTGGATATCAGTATTTTTGCCGTCAGCTTTTAAGTCAATCAGGTTTTTTTCTTTGTAATTGTAGTTACCATTTACGGCAAATTCTGAGCGACCAATCTTTAATGTAGAAGGTTTTATTAAAACATTCTTTTTGTCATCGTCATAATCTACATGGGCATCGACTATAAAATTCTTGTTGGCCAGAAAGATTGAACTGCCGATACCAATTTGTTCGGTGATAATATTTCCCTCGGCTTTAATTTGATATAGATCACCTGTTACGGCAATCGAAGCACTTAACTTATCACTATTAAATACATGAAGTTGATTTGCCTCTTGATCAATATAGCTGACTATGGTTTTTGTTAGGGTAACATTTTGTAGTTCGAATTTTACAGCCCCACCACCTCCGCCAGAATTTTCTTTCAGGACATTGAAATTGGTTTTACCAGCCGAGTTAATTTTCAAATTTGTTTCACTCCCGGTAACGGAAAGCCCTTTGATGGAATAATTGCCGCGCCAAACCTGAATAGGACTCAAGTTAAACGCAATCCGATCGGCAGTAAGCAGTGGATAGTTACCCGGAAAACTGTCCTCTATGTAAACATCGGTGAACACGATGGCTAGGTTCGGGAAGTCGGAAAGCATAGAGATGTCGATCTTTCCGATTTTAACAGGCGTGTTCAATCGTTTATTGGCTTCATTTACAAACTGCTGAATAATTCGATCCTTAAAAAGAAACACAGAGATGGCCAGCCCGCTAATGAGTACAGCAAGGACAATACTGATGTATAAAAGTAGCTTCCGGAAGGTCTTCAAAGTTTAAAAAATGGTTCTGTAAAAATACACTACAAGTATTAAACCACAGAATAACCGAAATATTTAGAATTAAGACCATTTAAGTCAATAAACTTTAGGTCGCACTTTTGCACAATTCCAATTCTCTTTTACCTCTGCATTCCTAAAAAACGATGGGACTTTTCCGATAGCTATCGGGATTGGAGGTTCAGAGCCTAAAGTAGAAAAGGGGAGCTTAGCCCAGCTGGTTCAAAGCATCTGCCTTGCAAGCGGAGGGTCTGGGGTTCGAACCCCTCAGCTGCCACATAAAATCGAAAGCCACCTATTAGGTGGCTTTTTTAATTTCCCATAATTGAAAGGAACCTAAATAATCATCCCAGCGGCCACGGTTTCATTCGTATTTTCATCCACCAGAATAATACTGCCTGTTATTCTATTTTTACGATAGCTATCAAACTCCAACGGTTGGGCAGTGCGCAACTTAACGCGGGCAATATCATTCATTGTCAATTGCTCAACGCCCTTCACCTGTTCAATCTTGCTAATATCTAATTTGTAAGTGATCTCTTTTAATACAGCTTTAGTTTCGCGCGAAGTATGGCGTAAGTAAAATTTAGAATTTAAATTGACAGGTCGCTGGTTCATCCAGCACAACATCAGTTCAATATCTTGACTGCTTTCTGGATGATTGGTTGGCTTTGCAATAATATCGCCACGACTAATATCAATCTCATCCTCGAGGGTTATTGTTACCGACATAGGCGCAAACGCTTCTGTCAATTGCTTCTCTCCAAATTCAATCGTTTTTATTTTGGACGTAAAACCCGAAGGCATTACAAGCACCTCTTCACCAACGCGGAAAATTCCACCGGCCACTCGTCCGGCATAGCCACGGAAATCCTGGTGTTCGTGTGTTTGTGGTCTTATAACATATTGAACAGGGAAGCGACTATCGATATGGTTGTAGTCACTTTCTATATGAACTGTTTCAAGCATGTGCAATAGCGTGGCTCCTTGATACCAATCCATTTTTTCTGATCGATTTACTACATTATCGCCATTGAGTGCACTGATGGGCACAAATTGTATGTCGTGCACTTCGAGTTTGGAGGAAAAGGCTTTGTAATCTTCGACAGTCTTTTGATAGACTTCTTCTTTGTATTCAACAAGATCCATTTTGTTTACACATACAATGATGTGCGGTATCTTAAGCAATGACGCAAGAAATGAGTGCCTAAAAGTCTGTTCAATCAAACCCTTACGGGCATCAATTAAGATCAAGGCAAGATTTGCAGTGGATGCACCTGTTACCATGTTGCGTGTATACTGAATGTGGCCCGGAGTATCAGCAATAATAAATTTCCGCTTTGGTGTGGCAAAGTATCTGTAAGCTACGTCTATCGTTATTCCTTGCTCACGTTCGGAACGCAAACCATCAGTAAGTAACGATAAGTCCACGTAGTCAAATCCTTTTTTTGCACTGGATGCGGTAACTGCCTCTAGTTGATCTTCAAAGATTGATTTGCTATCGAAAAGAAGTCTTCCTATCAGCGTGCTCTTGCCATCATCAACGCTACCGGCTGTAGTAAATCGTAATAGTTGGTTCATTATAATTAGTTGTTGGTTGTTTGTTGTTAGCGTGGTTTTGCGAACTAACCATTAACTAATAACAAGCAACGATTTAAAAATATCCCGACTTTTTTCTGTCTTCCATAGCGGTTTCACCGCGTTTATCATCCGCGCGCGTTCCGCGTTCTGTTTTGCGTGACGCAGCTACTTCTTCAATAATTTTTTCCATCGTGTCCGCTTCCGATTCTACTGCTCCGGTAATAGGCATATCGCCACAGGTACGAAAGCGCACGGTCATCTTGATAAGCTTTTCATTTTCTTTTAGCTGCAGCCAGGGCGAGGTGGACAGAAGTGTTCCATCTCGCACAATAACTTCGCGCTCATGCGAATAATAGAGTTTTGGAATAGGAATATTTTCAGCATGAAGATATTGCCACACATCCATTTCAGTCCAGTTTGAAATTGGAAACACGCGGAAGTGTTCGCCTTGTTGCTTGCGACCATTGAAAATATTCCAAAGCTCAGGGCGCTGATTTTTTGGATCCCACTCACCAAATTCATTTCTGTGTGAAAAGAATCGTTCTTTGGCGCGAGCTTTTTCTTCATCCCTGCGAGCACCACCCATGGCAGCGTCAAACTTATTTGCTTCGATTGTATCTAAAAGTGTAACTGTTTGCAATGCATTTCTACTTGCATTAACGCCCACTTCTTCTTTCACACGCCCCTTGTCAATGCTCTCTTGCACGGACCCTACAACAAGGCGCACGCCCAATTCATTAATTAACCAATCGCGGTATTCCATCGTTTCAGGAAAATTGTGACCTGTGTCAATGTGTACCAATGGAAAAGGAATGCGGGCGGGGTAAAATGCTTTGCGCGATAAGTAGGCGAGCACAATAGAATCCTTGCCACCCGAAAAAAGAAGGGCTGGTTTTTCAAATTGGGCTACTACTTCACGGATTACGTAAATAGCTTCTGACTCAAGTTCTCTTAAATGATCTAAGTAATATTGATTCATTTGATCTGAATTCTGAGGAGTAAAATTAGTGATTCATCCAGACTTTGGAGTGATTGATTTTGGTTGAAGCAGGTATTAGTTTTTTATAGGCTAACGTTTGTACTGTGAACTATTATTAAATTAAATAGCTTTAGGCTTAAACATCTCCTATTATGAACTATAAATTGCTTGGCCAATCGGGTCTCCGTGTTTCCGAACTTTCGCTTGGAACCATGGGCTTTGGCACCGAATGGAAATGGGGTTGCGATAAGCAACTAAGTCAGCAAATTTTTGGGGCTTATGCCAATGCTGGCGGTAATTTTATTGATACAGCCAATCGATATACAGAAGGAACATCCGAAAAATTTGTGGGCGATTTTGTTGCTAAAGACCGGGATCATTTTGTGATAGCAACCAAGTACTCTCTTCGTGATAGAACTGGCGATTTAAATTTTGCTGGCAATCATCGTAAAAATATGATGCGCAGCGTTAAAGATAGTTTGTGGCGACTTAATACAGACTATATCGACTTGCTTTGGGTGCACGCGTGGGACAGCTGGACCCCAACGGAAGAAATCATGAAGGGTCTTGAAGACTTAATTACCCGAGGCATGGTGCATTATATTGGTATCAGCGATACACCTGCATGGGTCGTAAGTCAGGCAAATACCATGGCACAACTTCGTGGTTGGAATCAATTTGTTGGATTGCAAATTGAATACAGTTTAATTCAACGAACGGTTGAACCCGAATTAATGCAAATGGCAAAAGCATTCGGTATGACTGTAACCCCATGGGCCCCGTTAGCTGGCGGAGCATTAACTGGAAAATATTTAACTGGCGATAAGGGCCGATTGCCAGATGGAAGCATTCGTTTGGGAGAGCAAGCTACTGTAATCACGAAAAAAGTGGTTGAGCTTGCTAACCAACTTGGTGTTTCTGCCTCTCAACTTGCAATTAACTGGACGCGGCAAAATAAAAATCAATCAGTGATACCGATTGTAGGGGCAACTAAAGTGAGTCAGATTGAGGATGTATTAGGCTGTTTAAATTTTGAGATTCCTGTTGACGTAATGAATCAGTTGAACGAAGTCTCTAAAATCGAGCTTCCATTCCCGCATAAATTTCTTTCAGATGCTACGGTGGCAGATGTGTTGTTTGGCGGAATGAAAGATAAGATGATGGACAGCAGGTATTAATATGATTTTGGAATCCAAAAGTATATTGGTTAATAATAATCAAACATCATATCTTGAGTCTGGCGATGTGGATAAGTTGCCTTTAATCTTTGTTCATGGGTTTCCATTTAATAAACTAATGTGGGAGAATCAATTGCTTGAATTAAAAAGCGATTATAGATGCATTGCTTATGATGTGCGAGGTCATGGTAACTCCGAAGCAGGCGAAGTTGATTTTAGTGTAGCTCTTTTTGCGGAGGATTTGATTGCCTTTATGGATGCGCTTCAAATTGAGAAGGCAGTAATCATTGGCTTATCGATGGGCGGTTATATAGCTATGAATGCAATTGAAAAACATTCAAATCGTTTTGCTGGTTTAGTACTTTGCGACACACAATGTGCGGCCGATACGGCAGAAGGAAAAGAAAAAAGAAAAAAGACGATTGGATTTATAGAGCGCCATGGGCTTGAGGTTTATGCTGAAGAATCTTTAACGAATCTTTTTGCGTCAGCTTCCTTTGAAACAAAACAGCATGCAGTTTCATTTATTCACAATACAATTCTAAATACACCAGCTTCAACTGTTTGTCGCACACTGCAAGCACTGGCCGATCGAAAGGAAGCATGTTCCCTGCTTCCGCAGATAAATTTTCCGGTATTGATTTTGGTAGGAGCTGAAGACAAGATCACTTCACCTGAGGCTGCGCGAAAGATGCAAGGCTTAATTGGATCAGAACTTGTTATTATAGATGAAGCCGGCCACTTAAGTAATCTGGAGAATTCAACTCAGTTCAATTTCCATCTGAAGGAATTTCTAAAGAGAAAAATTAAACCATTAAGGTAGTTAAGGGATTAAGAGCATGAAGGGATTACTCTTAATTTCTTAATGCTTTTCATAGTAAAATTTTTGAGTTCTTTTGGTTCCTCGACAAAAAAATTAAACATTAAGGTAGTTAAGGGATTAATAGCATAAAGGCTTCATATTCTTAATTACTTAATGAGCTTGATGGTAAAGAAGGTTGCTAGAAACTTGGATTCTTATATTCGCGCATCATCTCACCAAAACCTTGCTTCTTGCTAAACGCTGTCAAGCAAACCACAATGCGCTTCGTTTTTGTTTGCAAAGTCTTAGCACTATCAATCCATTTGCTATAGTAGTTTTGATGAGATTTAGGCAATGATGAAAAAAATTCCATTGCCATGGGATCTTCCTTTAAACACTTCAATAAGTCAGGTGAGATTTCAAGTTTATGATCGTCCACTTCCATCATCACTTTTATCTTATCACCTAATTTTTTTCCGGTGGCTTTGCGCATGGCTGCATTGAAGGGCAAAATAAATTTACCGTCACCCATTGGCAGCAAGGCAGTCTTTTGAAATTTATAAGAATCGATGGTTCCTTTAATCCTAAAAGATACTTTACAGTTGGGGTTAAGTTGATGTGCTTGCTTTGCGGAAATTTCTAAATAAGTCCAGCCGGTTTTTTCGCCTTGTTTATCGAATTTGTACAACGTTGTAGTAAACTGAATCATCGAATTCTTCATTCATAATTTAATGCGTAGAGTTAACTCAACTTCATCTTAAAAGTCCTCTCTCAGAGGTTCAGTCACCCCTCTCCTCGGGAGAGGGGAAGGGGGTGGGGTAATAAAGGAAGGCTCAACTAAACAGCATTGATTCATAATTCAAAAGCTAATATGGTGAAGGACTTACACTCGTCCAACCGCCATCAACAATTAAAGTCTGGCCAGTAATATGTCCTGCTTCTTCGGATACCAGAAATAGTGCTGTGCTGGCAATATCCTGAATAGAGGCAGGCTTGCCAATGGGCGTTATCCGCGACCAGGTTTTTTCATATTCGGGATCGCTTTTGGTTCGTTCGGTACTTGTTGCGCCTGGGGCAATAGCGTTGACCGTGATTTTGTAAGGAGATAATTCAAGTACAAGATTTTTTGCCAACATTTCAAGGGCGGCTTTACTCATACCATAAGCAGCCAGATTTTTGTGAGCTTGATGACCAGTAACTGAAGACATAAATAAAATTCGCCCACCAGTTCCCTGTTCCTTCATTTGCCGGGCTGCGAGTTGTGCCAAAAAGAAACTCCCACCAAGATTTACCTTCATTACATGATAGAAGTCCTCGGGTTTGTATTCTAAAAAATCACCAAAGAGCGTAATGCCTGCATTGGCAATTACAATATCGACACTTCCAAAAGTATTTACCCCTGTGTTGATAAGAGTTTGAATAAAACCAACATCAGAGCAATCTCCGACAACAGGTATACAGACTCCTTTTTTTTTTATGCTTTGTACTCCTTCTTCAGCGAGGGATCGTTCAATGTCATTTAAAATAACATTCGCCCCTTGAGCAGAAAGTTGTTTGCAGATTTCGAGACCAATTCCTTGCCCGGCTCCGGTAACAATGGCTGTTTTATTTTTGAGGTTATTCATCATGCCAATTTATGAATTACGAATGACGAGTTACGAATTTGACTTTATCACCGCTTTTCCCTTTCGTCAATCGTACTTCAAAATTCGTACTTTTTTAATGCGAATCCCGCGAAACTTCACTACCGGATCCACCCACTAGATAGTCCATATCGGCACCATGACTGGCTTGCTGCACATGCTCTTGATATAGCTTCACATACCCGCGATCATATTTTTTATGAATAGGCTTCCAGTCTTTCTTTCTCTTCTCAAGTTCAGAATCCGAGACTTCAAGAATTAGCGACCGTTTAGCGACATCAAGATGAATAATATCTCCGGTTTCAATCATCGCAAAATTTCCACCTAATGCTGCTTCAGGTGAAGCATGTAAAATTACCGTTCCAAATCCTGTACCGCTCATACGACCATCGGAAATTCGAATCATATCAGTAATGCCTTTTGCTAATAATTTTTTAGGCAATGCCATATTACCAACTTCAGGCATGCCGGGATAGCCAATGGGACCAACATTTTTTAAAACAAGAATGTTGTTTTCATCAATTTCTAAATCTTCATTATCAATTCGTTTTTTATAGTCGTCAATATCATTAAACACAATGGCTTTGCCTGAGTGCTTTAATAGATGCGGGCTTGCCGCTGAGGGTTTCATTACGGCTCCATTTTCGCTAAGGTTGCCTTTTAAAATTGCCACGCCCGAAAGTGGATTAAACGGTTTATCGGCCGTTGCAATCACATCGCGGTTATAACATTCCGCAGTAGCGTAATTTTCTTTTACCGATTTTCCATTTACGGTTATGATATCCTTATGAAGATATTGATCAAGTTCTTTCATTACTGCTGGCAGGCCGCCTGCATAGTAAAGATCTTCCATAAAATGTTTTCCGGAAGGTTGCAAGTTCGCGATGAACGGAATGTTGGCAGACAGCTTATCAAAATCATCCAACTTCAGGTCAACACCTATTCTTCCGGCAATCGCTAACATGTGAATGATAAAATTTGTTGAACCTCCAATTGCTGCATTGGTAATGATAGCATTTTCAAAAGCCTTGCGTGTAAGTACATCCGATAGTAACATATTTTCTTTTACCATCTCCACAATGCGAATGCCCGACATTTGTGCTAAAACTTTTCTGCGCGCATCAACGGCTGGAATCGCAGCATTGTCTGGAAGTGAAAGACCTAATGATTCAACCATGCTGGCCATAGTAGAAGCTGTGCCCATAACCGCGCAATGTCCGCGACTGCGACCCATGCAGGCTTCAGCAACTCGCAGTTCATCATTGCTCATTTCTCCCGAACGTACCGCATCATTAAATCGCCAGACATCACTCGTGCCAATATCTTTGCCTTTATATTTTCCGGTAAGCATGGGGCCACCCGAAACAACTAGTGTTGGAATATTTACACTGCACGCACCCATTACCAATGAGGGTGTTGTTTTGTCGCAACCACACATCAACACCACGCCATCCATCGGATTAGCTCGAATAGATTCTTCCACATCCATGCTTGCAAGATTGCGGTAGAGCATGGCGGTTGGCTTTATTAATGTTTCACCTAACGACATAACAGGAAACTCAACCGGGAAACCGCCTGCTTCTGAGATGCCACGTTTGATAGATTCAGCAAGTTCACGAAAGTGCGCGTTACATGGAGTAAGCTCAGACCACGTATTGCAAATACCGATTACCGGCTTATCGCGAAATTCATAATCTGGAATGCCTTGATTCTTCATCCATGCGCGATAGATAAAACCATCTTTCCCGGTTTTGCCAAACCAGCCTTGGCTGCGAAGTTTTTCTTTCATAGTTTTTTTGCCGCTAAGGCTCTAAGAGGGTTCAAATAAAATTTTATACTTAGCGTTGTTTACGCCTTTGCGATGCAAGACAAATTTAAACCGTTTTCATCAATTCGCTGCGGTAGCCACTAAGAATTCTGGCTTTGGATACAAATCCTTTGTAGATTTTATCTTTAACAACCGGTAAATTCCATTGACGCGTTTCATCAAACTTTTGTAAAATAGTGTGCAAGTTATCCTTGAAGTCCACGGCATGAGGCTCGCGCATCAATTCTTTTACAGCAGTGGTGTCGTAGATCTTGGTGTTAAAAATCAATTCACGAATATGATCAAGATGCACCACGCCAACAAGTTTACCTTCTTTAGTTACAACAGGAAAGGTGTTTCGATTTGAGATGGAGATTACACGCACCAATAGGCGGAGTGTATCTTCCGGCTTCACCATAGAGAAATTAGTTTCAAGAAGCTCTTGAAGATTTAATTTGCTAAGCAAATATTTATCTCGGTCGTCAACATTTATGTTTAGTAGCTTGGAAAGCTTTTTGGCTTCCATAGACATTGGTTGAAAGTAGCGCGCAACGGTTACGCTTAGCGCTGCAACAATCATAAGCGGAATAATGAGTGCATAACCTCCTGTAATTTCTGCAATAAGGAATATAGCACAAAGGGGTGCATAGAAGATGCCACTTAAAATTCCAGCCATAGCAACCAATGTAAAATTGGTTTCAGGGATGTTAGCAAATCCCGTAAGGTTAATAAGCCGTGCGAAAGCAAAACCAAGATATGCACCCACAAAAAGAGACGGGCCAAAATTACCACCATTACCACCGCTGCCTAGCGTAATAGCAACGGCCACCACTTTTATAAGCGCCAATGAACCCAAAAATAAAAGCAACGTGTAATCATTTTGGATAAACTGACTCAGTATACTTGTTTTGGTAATGGCTGAGGTATTAAGGTTGGCAAGCAGTTTTATGCTTTCATATCCTTCGCCAAAAAGTGGAGGGAAAATGATCAACAAGATTGAAAGCAGCACACCCCCAATAACTATTTTTTTTACATGACTTTTAATGGAAGAAAAATAGCCCTCCAATCGTTCCATTAATTGCGCATAGTATAGCGATACGAAACCTGCCAATATTCCCAGTATGATATAGTAGGGCACATTGTGATAGTTGAAGGGTTGCTGCAATGAAAATGAGAGTGTAATGCCTTCTGCTAAAATTATTTTTGATAAAAGTGCTCCGGCTGCAGCCGAAATAATAATAGGGATAAAAGCAGCAACCGTTACATCAACTAGCAATACTTCAATAGCAAACAATACCCCTGCTACGGGCGAATTAAAAGCTGCGGCAATTCCGGCAGCTGCGCCACACGCTAATAATACAGTTTTGTCTTTATAAGAAAGGTGAAAGAAGTTTCCATAATTAGAACCCACTGCAGCGCCTGTGCTTACCATGGGTGACTCTAGCCCTAAAGAACCACCAAACCCAACAGTTAGGGCGCTGGTGACAATATGAGAATACATTTGATTTGCCGGAAGCTTGCTGCCATCCCTGGCAATTGCATAACTAATTTCCGCACTTCCTTTTTTGAAATTTCCCTTCAATACGAATTGAACATAGAGTACGGTAAGTGTGATACCTATGATTGGGAATAGTGTAAAGAGAAAAAATTGTTCGTAGTTATCGGAATAATACGACACCCAGGTGCCGATTGAGTGCACCGCAAGTTTTAATACAATTGCCGCTAATGCCGATAAAATTCCAACCGCAATGCTGGAAAGTATAAAGAACTGCTTAGGCGAAAGTTTCTTCTTGCTATAGAAGATGAATACTTTTAAAAACCGTGCAATAACTTTTAACATGCTTACAAAATTGATTCGCCTTTGGGCGATACCGAATCAGGTATTATGCAATATTACTCAGGTCTGCTCAAAATCCCGTAAATTTTGGGTGAAAGGAATTTTTTTGTTTATAATGTTGTAGCTACAAATAGTAAGAAAATATTTATGCCACTCGAACAGGACATTCAACAAGAGAAGTTTCAAAGTGAACATCAGAAAGCTTCTATTAATATTATGTATACGGGCAGTTGGCTGCATAATCTAAATGCATCGCTGCTAAAGAAATTTTCTATCACCCCTGAGCAATTTAATGTACTGCGCATTTTACGAGGCAGTTACCCAACACCTATGATGCTGGCAGAAATTACTATGCGCATGATTGATAAAAACAGCAACAGCACAAGGCTTGTAGAAAAATTAAGACAGAAGGCTTTGATAAGCCGGGTAGTATGCGAGAATAACAGAAGACAAGTTGATATCTCCATCACCGAAAAGGGACTACAATTACTAAAGAAAATAGATGGCGATCAGAAAACATGGGCTAGAACCATGGAAAAAATTTCACAAGCTGATGCCAAAGAACTTAACCGCATTTTGGATAAGCTAAGAGGCTGATATAGCCTGCTTTTTTAAGCCATATTCACTCTGGCACTTTCTCAATATTTTCTATTGTCGAATACAATTTGACAAGAAGAATCTTATCCCATTCTCAAAATTTTCCGAATTCTATTCCTGTTTGGATAAAAAACAAAACCCTCAACAAACGATTGAAACACCTCTCCTACGCTAAAATGTAAGCTTTAGATGGCTTATATGTAGTTTTTGTTACCTACAGGTTAATTTTTAACCACTCTTTATAATAAAAGATACTATTTATTGAAAATAGGTTGTAAAAAGACCCTTATACAATCGAATACAGTAATAAATATTTAAAAATGGATTAAAATTTAACCACTATTTATGAAAATTGGATAAACGATTCAACCCTAAACAAACCCTTAACCCTTTAACCCTACCTCTATGATTGAAGTTCTATCTGACACCACTATTCTCGACCCAGGCAGCACAGCCGCCCTTGCAGACTCGCTCGCTGTGATGTCTGCTAAACTGACTGCGGCTACAGATGCTGCAGTGTTTACAACTAATAATGTGTGGATGTTACTATCCGCTATGTTAGTCTTTATTATGTCACTTGGTTTTTCTTGCGTTGAGGCAGGATTTACGCAAGCCAAAAACACAGTTAACATTCTTTTTAAAAACACAGTCGATACAACTATCGGCATTGTTACGTTTGCCTTGTTCGGCTTTGCTCTCATGTACCCAGGCACATTTAATGGCTGGTTTGGGTTTGCGGGTTTTGGATTAAATGTTCCGGATGGGTATGAACCAATTGGCTATGCCAGTGGTCACTATACCTATTGGACTGACTTTTTATTTCAAGCAGTATTCTGTGCAACAGCAGGTACCATCGTATCGGGTGCTGTTGCCGAGCGTATTAAAATCAGTGCTTATTTCCTCTTCACCATTTTCCTTACGGGAATTATCTATCCTGTTTTAGGCAGCTGGAAGTGGGGTGGTGGTTGGTTAAACGACTATGGCTTTTATGATTTTGCTGGCTCTACTATTGTCCATTCGGTTGGCGGTTGGGCAGCTTTGGCAGGTGTGCTTGTTCTTGGGCCACGGTTAGGTAAGTATGTTGACGGAAAGGCCAAGACCTTTCCTAACTCTTCAGTTCCTTTAGCTGTAATCGGAGTTTTCTTACTCTGGTTGGGATGGTTTGGCTTTAACGGTGGCTCTGTTCTTTCGGCTGATCCTGAATTGATTTCATTAGTGTGCGTAACAACAGCATTAGCTGCATGCACAGGTGGACTCGGAGCTTTAGTAGCTGGCATTCTTGTATTCAAACGCCTCGATCTTGGTATGGTGCTAAACGGAATCTTAGCTGGCCTTGTAGGGATCACCGCGGGTGCCGATCAAATGAGTCCCAACGAAGCAATGTTGATAGGTCTTGTATGCGGCCTTGTGGTTGTGTATGCAGTAATCCTTTTCGATAAAGTTAAAATTGACGATCCGGTTGGAGCCATCTCTGTTCACTTGGTGTGTGGTATCATCGGCACGCTGGCTGTTGGCGTGCTGGGCAACATGGCTGGTATGGATCAATTCCTTAAGCAATTGGTGGGCGTAGGCTCATTTGCCTTGGGGGCCTTCCTTCCATCACTATTCATCTTCTTCATTCTAAATAAGATTATGAAAGGCGGCATTCGAGTATCGGCAAAGCATGAGCAAGAAGGGCTTGATAGCCATGAGCATGGTATGCGTGGATACACAATAACATTTGAAGACTAAAAAATCTGGTAAGGCAGACAGCGAAAGTTGTCTGCCCAACTAGAAAAAATCACCAAAGCGTTCCAGGGATAATCGCGAAACACCCACTGGAACCACTCTGGCTTTATTGTTCAAACAAACAACTCTTAAAATTATGAAAAACCTTAAAAACGTACTACCCATTTTACTTTTAACTTCTATATCATTTACAGCGCTGGCGCAGCAACCAACCGTTCTTGCTTCAGCTACTGAGAAGGAAACAGAAAAAGAGAAAAAAGCTTCTGAAAAGACAGAGGTCATTGTTGAAGAACCTGCCGCTAAAAAAGAAGATGAAGAGCCAGCATTTACATTTTCAGGATCAATTGATACTTATCTGCATAGTTCATTCAAAACACAAAACGCTTTTTACGGAGGTGCTTATGCACCGTCTACTTCGTTTGCCGATTTGAAAGGATTTTCCCTTGGTATGGTAAACCTGATAGCTTCCTACGCTGGTGAGAAGGCCGGCTTTGTAGGGGATATAGTTCTTGGTCCACGTGGTCAAGCCGCTGTGTTCGGCACTGCTTCAGGTCAGGCAATTATTAACCAGGCTTATGCTTACTATAAATTTTCCGATAAGCTTACCTTAAACCTTGGTCAGTTCAATACCTTCCTTGGCTATGAAGTTATTTCTCCTACAGTAAACTTCCATTACTCTACTTCTTATTTGTTCTCGTGGGGTCCATTCAATCACACTGGTGCTCGGTTGGATTATGCTGGCGAAAATGGTTTTGTTGCCAAGCTTGCTGTAATGAACCCTACTGATATAGTTGAATTTAACCCGGTGAATACCTACACACTCGGTGCGCAACTGGGAAAGACAAGCGATAAGGGCGGTATCTGGTTAAACTTTTTGTATGGCGATCAGGATGGAACGTTGGAAGAAGGTACCGTTAATGCCGATGAAACTTCTGGGGGAAAACTTTTTCAAGCAGATGTTACTCTTGGCTATAATCTAAGCGAAACATTTTACCTCGGCTTTAATGCTTCTATGCAAAGCACTGCGGTGGGTGAAGAAGAAAATAATGGAAGTATTGTAGATTCTACAGGTGATCCAAGTTCATTCCTTGGCTTCGCAGTATATCCCAAACTTACCTTATCTGAAAGTTTTGCCATTGGCTTGCGTGCTGAATATTTCTCCGTAAAAAATAGCCACCTCGAAATTTTCGGTTTGGATGGAAATGGTGATGGAAGTGTAACAGCATTTACGCTTTCTGGAAATTATAAAGTGGGGGGGTTAACCTTCATCCCTGAATTCAGAGTTGACATGACTTCTGAGGATTCTTTTTCTACACTATCTGATAGCGGAGTAGCTGAGTTTAAAAAAATGTTGCCGACTCTAAACCTTGCTGCTGTGTATAAATTCTAAAAATATAATTCACCTAAAACCAATTCTACCTATGTCAAAAGTCAAACTTGAGTACATCTGGCTCGATGGGTACATGCCTACCCAAAGCCTGAGAAGTAAAACTAAAATTGTTAAAAACTTCGATGGCATGCTTGAAAGCTGTCCTATGTGGTGCTTCGATGGAAGCTCTACCGAACAAGCACCAGGCGGTTCATCAGATTGTTTGCTGAAACCCGTTGCAATCTTTACCGATCCCGCAAGGAAAGATGCTTATTTAGTAATGACTGAAGTTCTTAGTCCTGAAGGATCACCTCATCCCAGCAATGGTCGCGCGACTATTGAAGATGATGACGCTGACTTTTGGTTTGGGTTTGAACAAGAATATTTTTTATGGAACCCCGCGTTTAATAAACCACTTGGTTTCCCTGAGTTAGGCGAGCCTACAGCGCAAGGTCCTTATTATTGTTCGGTGGGTGCAACCAATGCATTTGGTCGCCACATTGTAGAAGAACATCTTGACTATTGCATTGAGTCTGGAATAAATGTAGAAGGTATTAATGCAGAAGTTGCTCCAGGTCAGTGGGAGTTTCAGGTTTTTGCTAAGGGTGCAAAAGACGCTGGCGACCAAGTGTGGATAGCGCGTTATTTAATGGAGCGCACCGCTGAAAAATATGGTGTAGCTATTAACTGGCATTGCAAACCGCTTGGCGATACGGACTGGAATGGATCGGGCATGCATGCAAACTTCTCCAATTCAATTTTGCGCGAGTGTGGCTCGAAAGATATTTATGAAACTATCTGCGAAGCATTTGCTCCTTATGTGAAAGAACACATTGCTGTATATGGTGCCGATAATCACTTGCGCCTTACGGGAAAACATGAAACTCAATCCATTGATAAATTTTCTTTTGGAGTATCTGATCGTGGCGCTTCTATTCGTATTCCGATTGCAACGGTAGAAAATGGATGGAAAGGTTGGTTAGAAGATCGCAGACCAAATTCTGCAGCTGATCCTTATAAAGTAGCGGCACGGATTATTCGGACAGTAAAAACGGCTCAGGTTTATGAACCCGTAACGGTAAACGGAAGAGGGAGGTAGACTCTTCCGTTAGTTGAGTTAGAACGAAAAGGGGGAGCGCAACGCTTCTTCTTTTTTATTGTTTTAAAGGACTTTCAACCAATCAATGAAAAATTTTTAAATTTTTTTCACTTTTCGCATTCGTTTGAAATTAACCCATTCCCACTTTTTAAATTATCGCTTTTTTTAGTTCCGGATTCCTCTAACACCCATTGTTTCCAATGCAATATTGATTTTTATAATATAGGGTTTCTACAGACCCACTCTTTAGAAAGAACAGTTCAATACAACAATCTAAGAATCAATAGGTTATAAACAACCTATTGGTTTTACCGTTACATTTAAGAAATCATTAAAACGAAACAGTTATGGTAAAGGCAATGGATATCTCTAAGAATGATCTTTTGAAAACTGAATTGAAGAATAAATATGCTAACCTCACGGATGCAGAATTGAATCAGATTAACAATTCATTCGATCAGTTTGTGGAAAGCATTTCACTAAAAACGCATCAGCAACTTGAAGTAGTTGCCAACGAAGTGAATGCTTCAGTGGATTACGCAAAATCAAAGACGATCTAAATTAAATTTTAGAATCTGACCAAAGAAAGGAGAAGCGATAGTTTCTCCTTTTTTATTGGATCGATTGCAATGCAGCTTCGGCAGCATATCGAACATCATTGTTGCGCGAAGCTGCCAATACCCTCTGTATCGACTTCTCGGCCGATGCCGCATCTTTACCAATTTTTCCAAGCAGCGTGATCAATTGAAATTGAAGGCCGCCATTTTGTTCTGTTGTTTTATCAAGTGCAGTAATTAATGGTTGCGTTGCTGGCTTCCCTATTTTCACTAAAGCTTCTTTAGCCGCTTCTGTGTCCTTGCCGTAATGGGGTAGCACAGAAATCATGTAGTCAATTGCTTTGGGACTATTGGTTCTACAATTGCCTAACACTTCAATGGCTAACGTTTGAATCGAAGTCATGGTGCTGCGATCATCCAAGCTTCGCTTGCTGAGCAGTGCAACTAATGTACTTTCAATTTTTCTTGGTTGGGTGTCCATCAGCGCAAGTAACTTCATTACTCGAAGTTGGTCAGGTAAGTCATTACCTTTTAAAACTTCAGCAGCTTGATCAAGTGTTGGAATTACTCCAACAATAGGAATGTTATACTTCACGCAAAAATCTATGCGATCTTCTTTTTGACTAGTGTACGGAGTTAGCATAGAATAATCTGAAAATTTATCTCTGCATTGTTTGGTAAGTGCGATGAGATCTACCTCCAGATATTCTTTTCGAATTTCTTCGTTTCTGGATTCTGAATAGGTGAGTTTAAACTTCCAGGCAAAATCGAAGAGTTGTTCGTGTGCTTTCGGATAATCATTTGCATTAACAAAAGAACCCAGCCAATCGATCTGTACTTTTTTCCGCGCGGGAGCCTGCTCTTCTGCATACATAGAAGTGAGCTCATTGAACAACGTGCCTTTCAGTTTATCATCGGTTATTAATTTTGTTGAGTACGTTTCAAACACATGTTGGCGTAACGGCTGGTTGCTTTTTAGTCCTTCCATCATTTCAACAAAAGCAGTTTCGTAACTAATGGGTCGCGGCAAGCCAAGTTTGCTTTCGCTTGCCAGTTTGAAATACGCAGCAATGCGTGCCTCCTGTTCGGCTTCGGAATTGGATGATTTAGCCAGCAGGTAATTGATGTAGCTTGAAATAGAATAATTGCCAACACGAGCCAGTGCGCTGAGGCTTGATTTCCATTCGTCCTCATCCACCCATGCATCGGCTGTCAGATAGCGAACAATTTCATATGCACGATCATCGCCAACCGGATAGGCAACAGTATCGAGTGTGTGAAGTAAAAAGTTTTTATAGGCCGGTGCATCGATTTTAAAACGCGTGAAGGAATACATTACATCGTAATGAAGTTTACCACACTGATTGTCGAACGGAGTTTTGATTGCTTCATTGACAACTGAGGTTATTTTCTCTGGTGCTGATAAATCATTTAGTCTTGGACGAAACTCTGCTACCCGCTCTTTGCAGATTTCTTCTCTCGATTTTGTTACAGCAGTTCCGTTACTGTTATTGATAGTAATATTAACGGGTTGATTGTTGATAGGTTGGTTTGTTGAATTGACGGGCATAACTACTACAGTAGTTGTAGGTTGTTGAAAGAGTGCCGTCATATTTTTATTTATTTTAATACGCCCCACATAACTCACAGTAATTTCTCCCGAGGTTACATCAATTACGCGCGCACTTACTTCGATGTACGATTTCAATTTGGTGTAGGTGCCCGAGAGCAACGCATCAATGGGCGCCAATTGCCCAATCTTCAAGGCGGCTGCAGGTTTCATTAAATCCGTAAGAATAAATTCATGTTCTTTTAAAATTGCATCCATGCGGGTACGCTCGAAAAGTTTAAGTTTTTCAGGGTGGCCTAAAAGCAATCCAATGATTGTTTCGGTGAGGTACTCGCCAAAGGCTTTCGATTGTTGCGTGGAGGATGCGGTAGCAGTAAATGGCACTACCGCCAGCTTTTGCAGAACGATTGGGCTTGGAGCTGAAACAATTTTTTGAGTGAGCTCCTGCGTCACAGCTGAATAGCTTTTAGGCTTTTGTGCATTTAGAGTAAGCGGACCAACAAGCAGAAGAAGAGCAAATGGAATTTTCATGATATGGATAAAATACAGGTTCAAGTTAACTATACGTGTGGAATTATTTCTGTACTTTTTAAGATCGCGCTTGCCTGCCGCGGGCATGGGGTCTCGTTTTATATCAAATGAATGAGTTACCCGCCCGCGAAGACGACAGGAACAAGATTACTAAATCGGGTCATTCCGGCCGAGTAGATAGGCTTTATAAAATTAACTAACACTTTAACGAGGCTCGGAATCCCGTCAATTTTGGTTCAACTTTCCGAGATCGCGGGTCTCGTTTCAACTCAGACTAAATCAATGAGTTAGTGTTACTCGCCCGCGAAAACAACAAGAAATTAAAGCTTGTTACAAGAGAGCATGGATCATGTTTTCAAATTTTGTGCTGAACAAAATCTCTTTTATCTTTCCTCTTAAACATTCAGGAACTTGATACAGAAATTTCCGGCCACGGTTGTCCTTCTTTTAATTAACATAAGTGTCTTCATTTATACTCGATATATAATAGGCACCTTTTCCGAACCACTCTGGTCGCAAGGTTTACTTTTTAACGGAGCTGAGTTTGCGCCCCTATCTCTGGATAAAGAATGGTACAGATTATTCACGCACATGTTTATGCATGGCAGTATTGCACACTTACTTTTTAATATGTATGCCTTGTTTATTGTTGGCAGCGAAGTAGAGCGAATAACAGGTACCAAAAAATTTCTGTTGATCTATTTTATTTGTGGTTTCACGGCAAGTCTGGCAAGTTTATACTTCAATCTTTTTGTTGTAGGCGTAGGTGCTTCAGGTGCCATCTTCGGGTTGTTCGGCTATTCACTGGTTGTGGATCTTGTTGAAAGCCGCAAGAGTGATAAGCCAGTAATGCCTATCGTTATCAACTTTATAATTTTTCTGGTAATTAATCTCTTGTTTGCTAAAGCACTTAATGCTGATAATGCAGCGCACATGGGCGGGTTGGCTGGTGGAATTGTGTTGGGGGTCTTTTCATTACTCAATGCTTCATACCAAACTATCAGAGTTGAATGGGCATTAATTCCAGTGTGCGGGTTGTTATTTTCGGTGCTCCCTAAATACCAGGTTACATATTTTAATTTCTTTCAAAAGATTTTAAACATTGAAGACTCAACACAGGCGCTTTACAAAATTCCCAATCTCGCAAACGAAAAATTTCTTGAACGTTATAAGAGTTATCAACCTGAGTGGGATAGTGCGCTACTCATGTTAGCGGCACATACTTATTTACCAGAAGCGCTTAATGCCGATACAACTAAATTGAAACGATACATTGAACTGCGCAAGCAGGAAAGTGATTTTCGAATTCTTATGATCGAGAATGAATCGTATCGATATATGGATAGTATTGAATTTGCGCAAGAGCAAATGCGACCTTACTATAAATTGGATTATCCTCTAACACAACTGCGACCGATAAAGCCACAAAAACGCGACACATCTAATCTTGTGCCCAAAGAAATTTGGTATGATGAAAACTGGGAAGAAATTGACGGGCCACCAGGAAGCTATTACCGCGCTGGCACGGTTGATTCACTTGACCGATGGCAAGGCCCTTTACGGGACTACTATGGTAATGGTTCAGTACAAATGAAGGGGAGCTATACAAACAGCCAGCGTGATGGAATTTTTATATACTACACTGATCATAACACGTATTCTTCTGCGGGACGATACAGCAATGAACGCGCTGTGGGTAAGTGGGAAAATTTCTATGACAATGGCCAACTAAAAAGTGAAGAATATTTTCTGGATGATTATTACATGAAGAACATGTGGGATTCACTTGGCTATTATATTGTAAAAGATGGCGCGGGTAGATTTGTTGCACATTATCCCAATGGTGTAATTTCGGAGACCGGTAATTATAAAGAAGGCCAGAAAGAAGGTGTTTGGGAAGGGCGACATAAAAATGGTTCACCGTACTTTGAGGAATTTTTTAATCAGGGTCGCTTGGTGAGTGGACGCTCACGATTATTAGATGGCCAGACTTTTGTCTACGATCAAAGCAGTTTATACCCGATGCCCGAAGGTGGTAACACAAAATTATTAGCGCACATAAAAAAAGAATTGAGTAGAATAGATTCATCGGTGCATGGCAAAGTGGTGTTGGCCTTTCGAGTATCGTTTAGTCGCGTGCTTATTGATTTCACAATTGATAAAAGTTTAACGCCTGAGCTAGATGCGAAAGCGATTGAGATTATTAAGTCTGGACCAGCGTGGATGCCCGGCCGCGATCACGGACATCTTGCACAAAATGGTTGGGGTTGGGTTACGATTGAGTTTTGATTCACAGTTCCATCAGGTCATTCTGGACGCATTTTTCTGCTTCAACCTGACTGAGATCGCGGGTCTCGATTCAAATTAAAGAAAATTGAATAGTTAGTGCAGCTCGCCCGCGAAGACGACAGGAATAAGATTACTAAATCGGGTCATTCCGGGCGAGTACATAGACTTTATAAAATTAACTAATACTTTAACGAGACCAGGAATCTCCTTAACGGGTTTTTGTAATAACCTTCTGAGATCGCGCTTGCCTGCCGCAGGCAGAGGTCTCGTTTCAACTCAGACCAAATGAATGAGTTTAAGTTACCCGCCCGCGAAGACAGCAAGAATTGAAGAGCGCTGCAAAGTGTGACAACTTATTTATATAGAGATCTAAATTTGCCGTATGGTTGAGGTATCCACAAAAAACGTTCGTAAAATTATTCATATCGATATGGATGCATTTTATGCATCGGTGGAGCAGCGCGACAATCCTGCCTACAAAGGAAAACCAATTGTTGTTGGTGGCCCGCCCGAAGGACGGGGCGGAGTAGTGGCAGCAGCAAGTTATGAGGCACGCAAGTATGGAATCCGATCAGCCATGTCTTCCAAAAAAGCACAACTACTTTGCAAACACTTAATCTTTGTTTATCCACGCTTTGAAGTTTACAAAGAAGTGTCGCAGCATATAAGAAGAATTTTTCATCGCTATACGGATTTGATTGAACCACTTTCATTAGACGAGGCATTTTTAGATGTTACCGAAGACAAGCAGCAGATTGGCTCCGCCATTGAAATTGCAAAACTGATCCGACAAGAAATTAAGGCCGAGCTAAACCTGACTGCCTCGGCAGGAGTTTCTGTAAATAAGTTTGCCGCCAAGGTAGCATCCGATATGAATAAACCTGATGGGTTAACGTTTATCGGTCCGTCAAAGCTTTCTGTGTTTATGGAAAAACTACCCGTGGAGAAATTTTTTGGTGTGGGAAAAGTTACGGCAACCAAAATGAAAAAACTGAATCTGCATACTGGAGCTGATTTAAAAAAGCTATCTCAAAACGAGTTGATTAAACACTTTGGCAAGTCGGGCAAGTTCTTTTACAAAATTGTTCGAGGTATTGATGATCGTGAAGTGCGGCCTGATCGTGAAGCAAAATCGTTGGGAGCAGAAGATACGTTCTCATTTGATCTGACCACCCAAGAGGAAATGAATCTTGAGTTGGAGAAAATTGCTGGAGTTGTTCAGGCTCGCCTGGCCCGGTATCAATTGAAAGGGCGAACTATCGCAATCAAAATAAAATATCATGACTTTAAGCAAATCACCAGAAGCCAATCATTTGATGAAGCCATTGATGACCTTGACACGATAGAAGGCATAGCCAAGCAACTATTAGATAACACAGATTTATTAGATAAGAAAGTGCGCCTGCTTGGCATTTCGATTTCTAACTTTAATGATCCTGCTGTTAGAACCCGAATAGATGATGACTCAGATCAACTGAAATTATTTTAAAGAGGCTTTAAAGACGTACAACGAATGTCAGACTGAGTTCATCGAAGTCAGTTTCGAGGGCAAAAATGTGATTTACGTTTCGACTCCCGATAGCTATCGGGACAACGTGATAATGTTTTTAGAGATGGCCTTAATCTGTATCTTGCGAACTATGAGTAAAACTAAAATAACAATCAACAACAATGGTTCAGTAAAATTAGATGGCGACTTTGAAATTGTTGACATGCATGGCTCGGCCTATGGACTGCAAGGACGCACCATAGTTTCGTTGTGTCGCTGCGGCCGCTCGGCTAATAAGCCGTTTTGTGATGGATCGCACAATGGCAATTTTGAACATGAGGCCACGGCTTTTGATTTGCCACCGAAAAAAGTTTAATACTTAAACCCAATTTGCCACCAAGTCACTAAGACACAATTTCTTTTTAAATATGATTTTTGTGTCTTCGTGCCTTAGTGGCATGCATAATTGCACAGATATGAGTGAAGGTCATCCTCTAATAACCGTTAGCGAATTACAAGCAATTAAAAATCAACCCAATTTAATTGTGTTTGACGCAAGTGCTGGCCCGAATGCAAAAGCAAATTATGACGCCAATCATTTAGAGGGCGCGCTTTATGTTGATACTGAAAATCAATTAGCAACTCCAACACTCGATGCTTCTAACGGTGGTCGCCATCCATTACCAACGTTAGATAAATTTTCTGAGGTACTTGGTTTATTGGGCGTAACCCCGGCCAGTCATGTTGTGATTTATGACGATAAGCAAGCCGGCAACGCAGCGGCCCGTTTTTGGTGGATGTTGAAAGCAATCGGCCACGCAAAAGTTCAAGTGTTAAATGGAGGTTTGCAATCTGCAAAAGCAGCGGGCCATCCAATGAGTTCAAAGAAGGAAACGATTACTTCTAAAGAGGCTTATCCTATCAAGGGTTGGCAATTGGCTTTAGCTGATTTGGAGGAAGTGAAGGTTGCTTCGAAACAAGGTAGCGCAATAATTGTGGATGTGCGTTCGGCAGAGCGCTTTGATGGAATCACAGAGCCGATCGATTTAATTGCAGGCCATATTCCGGGTGCAGCCAATATTCCATTCACCACAAATCTCAATGCAAATGGTGAATATTTGTCGCCTTCAGAATTAAAGGAAAAATATACGCAGGCATTTGAAGGACAAAAGGCTGATCAGGTTATTGTTCATTGCGGTTCTGGAATAACAGCTTGCCATACATTATTGGCGATGGCTGCGGCTGGTCTGGAAATTCCAAAACTTTATATTGGCTCATGGAGCGAATGGTCGCGAAATGATTTGCCAATGGTGTTGGCAAAATAAAGCGCATCTCTAAAAACTCGGCTTACCCTTCTCTTTTGGTAGAAGGGCAGGGGTTGAGGTAATGGAAGCAAAAGTTTTAGAGATGCGCTAAATTTTTTATCAAGTTGATTAGGCGACAAAACTTATCTTTGCCGCCATGATAAATTACCTTCAGGCGCAACTCAATCATATTTCGGCACACACACTCGGAAACAAAACCAACGGTGAAGATCTCATTGTTTCGCGTGCGGAGCTCGACTTAACTGATGAGGATTTACGTTCGCGCCTGATCACTTCATTTCTCAGTGCGTTTAACTCTTCCGAGTATTTCCATTTCACGTCAACCGATGGTGACTTTCGGCATAACCCCATGTTTCAATGGACAAATGAAGTGTTTGCTTCCGCAGATCAGTTTCATTTAAAGTCGGTTAGCATAGCCAAACACTTATATGAAGTATCCGTACATCCGTTAATTAAGTCGGGTGATTTATTTGTGGTGTTGTTTTCTAATCTATCTATAGAAGGTACAAACACGGAAGCGCTTGGAATTTTTAAATCAGAAAGTAAAAGTTCTATTCTGAAGCTAACTCCAAAAAAAGATGGTCGATTTGAAGTAGACTATCAGAGTGGTATTAATCTGGAGAAACTAGACAAGGGTTGTTTGATCTATAATCTGGATGAAGACAAAGGGTATCGACTTTCTATTCTGGATCGTTCTGGCAAATCATCAGATGCGCAATATTGGCGGGAATTATTTTTGCGTGTTACTCCCGTGAAGGATGATTTTCAGGCAACCCGAAACATACTTGATATTGCGAGGCACTATGTTACCGATCAACTTGGTGATGAGTTTGAACTATCTAAGGCCGATCAGATTAATTATCTGAATAAGTCCATCGGGTATTTTAAAAAGAAAGACGAGTTCAATCAGAAGGAATTTGAGCAAGAAGTGTTTGAAGATCCTCAAGTAATCAAATCATTTCGCAAGTTCGAAAATAATTTCCGCGAGCAATTTAGTATTGATAAAGAAGACGGATTTGCTATCTCACCGGAAGTCGTGAAAAAACAATCGCGCGTGTTTAAGAGCGTGCTTAAATTAGATAAGAACTTTCACATCTATATTCATGGCGATCGGGAATTGATTGAGCGCGGAACGGATGAAGATGGAAGAAAGTATTATAAGATCTACTACAAGCAGGAATTGTAGCACTAAAGTGGTGGTGGAATTCTTTCGGTAGAGCTGTACTGGATGACAACTTCTTTTGCGTAAGGCTTTAATAACACCTTCACCTGTGTCTCCATTTTCGTTTGAGCATCTTTTACAAAAGCTGCCTGAGCGGCAAATTCGCGAGCGTCCTTAATAAAAGCATTAGTAGCTTTCGTTCGATCATTCATATCCACCCAATTCCAGATTCCATTTTCATCCCGATAGGTAATATCGCCTTGCGACTCTAAAGACAGTAGGGTGGGCTCGGGCAAAGTCACATACGCTGTATCATCGATAAGTGTAATCTTAAATTTTTGGTGAAGATCAAACCCAGCTTTCGCTTCAAAGGTGCCCGTGATAAAAATTTGTTTAGTGCTACCTAGCCACGCGTTTGTCCAGGTGTAATTGTGCCCAAAGTTTTGAGAGAGCACAGCAAGTTCAAGCACGGGAGTTTGTTGATTTAAAACGATTGTATGGTCGACTGTTATTTCGGGTGTGAATTGAAAGGCTTTGCGAAAATCTTCACCCAGCGTTTTGGCAGCCTCATAACTTCGCTTGGTTAATTGTGTGGGAATGGTAACGAAAATCACATAAGTAGCGATTGCGCCAACGATTATTAGAGCGATTAGCAATTTGAGGTTGCGGGAAATCATTCGGTAAAAATACTGCTATTCTACCGCTTGAACCACTAGAAATCTTTTGACTCAGATGTATGCATGTAACACAAAAAGCATATTTTTGCGGCCGCATGAAAAAAATTATAGAGTCCAGAAAGCTGCTAGGGGTTGACAAAGAAGTTCAACTATCAGAATTGAAATCCATTTACCGTACGCTGATGAAGGATTGGCATCCTGATAAATTTCAGGATAACACTGAAAAATCAGCCGCTGAAGAAAAGAGTAAAGCTGTAATTGAGGCCTATCATCTATTAGTAAGCGTAGCTCCCGAAACTCATGCTCAGCAGTTGGATCAGTACACCGAAGTAATTACGGTCTCAAAAATTGTAGACTTTAAATTTAAAGCTCAAACGCTGCAGGTAAACTTTGCCGATGGTAGCAGCTACGAATATTTTGGGTTGCCGCATAGTGTCTATAACAAATTCCTTAATTCTGATACTCCCGATCGTTTTGCCCGCAGGCATATTTACCACTCTTTTACATATAGAAAGGTGAGTAAGGCTGTAGAAGCTTAATCAGTAAACGAACTTAGCTTCCAAGTTTGTAAGCTAGCTTCATAAAGTTCAGCACTTCTTTATTGACATCCGCTTTGGCAAGCATGCGAAAGTGATGATTGAATTGCTTGGCATCGCCAGGCACTTGCGCAATTTTTTGAAAACACAAATTGTCAGGATATGCCTTTTCAAAGGGGAAGACGACATGAATAAAACTCTTGCCAAGTTGGGTGATGTAGGCGATTCGCTTTCGCGGAGTCGCTATGCCAATCATGGTTTTAGCAGGACGTAAAGTTACTGCCCCTATTTTTCTATATTCCTCAACAAAATGCTGGAATAATTCTATAGTATGATCTGATTTTCCATGAAGAAAATCATCGAGTGTTTGATTCGAAGGCATAAGTGAAGGTAGTCAAATTTAAATTTTCGAACCTCGAACTTCTAACCTCGCATTTATTCACTCCGCAACGAATTAACTGGATTTGATCGGGCTGCACGTAGTGCTTGCGTACTTACAATCGCTATCGCGAATACTAATGCAATCAACCCCGTTACCGGAAAGATCCACCAGGCAATGTCAACCCGAACCGGATAACGTTCCAGGTATTTATTTAAAGACCACCAAGCGAAAGGCGATGAAATTGCAAAAGAGATGATAACCAGTATTGAAAAATCTTTAGACATCATGCCAACCAAACTGG
>Ga0163150_10000412_pt1 | contig 80578 bp, 80 predicted proteins | sample OliLakLV19P2IB_FD_148628 | JGI IMG/M metagenome (GOLD analysis project Ga0163150, IMG submission 148628) | Freshwater microbial mat bacterial communities from Lake Vanda, McMurdo Dry Valleys, Antarctica - Oligotrophic Lake LV.19.P2.IB | ecosystem: Environmental > Aquatic > Freshwater > Lake >... | reverse complement strand
ATATACTAGATATGCTCACAATTATTATTAGTTAATCAACAGGAATAGCTACATTGGTAACAATTTGATTAACATTGAATTGTGAGCACCAGTGTAGCTATTCCTGTTATAAAAATATTATGCAAAAATTCTTTTTGTATGCTCGCAAGTCAACTGATGTCGAGGACAAACAGGTTCTTTCGATTGAGGCACAGCTCCACGAGTTGCGAGACTATGCCAAGCGAGAAAATCTGAACATCGCCCGGGAGTTTGTAGAAAAGCAATCCGCCAAAATTCCAGGTCGTCCTATTTTTAATGAGATGATGAAGTGTATCGAAAAGGGCGATGCAGATTCTATTCTCGCTTGGCATCCGGATCGTCTCGCTCGTAATTCGATTGACGGTGGAAAAATAATTTATCTCCTCGACACAGAGAAACTTGCGGGCTTAAAATTTCCTACTTTTTGGTGTGATTCGACGAGTCAAGGAAAATTTATGCTCAATATGGCTTTCGGGCAAAGTAAATATTATGTAGATTCGCTTTCTGAAAATACAAAAAGGGGACTTCGCCAAAAAGTTCGTAATGGAGATTATCCAACGCTTGCTCCTGTTGGCTACATCAATGACTCACGAACAAAAACCGTGGTGGTTGACAGAAAGAAAGCTAAAGTTATCAAGCAAGCGTTTGAGTTCTATGTAAAAGGTGGCAATAGGTTAGAAGATGTCTCAAACTTTTTGGCGAAGCACAATATATTTTCAAAAAGCGGAAAGAGAATCCACAAATCCCGTGCGACTTCGATACTTTCTAATCCATTTTATACTGGACTATTTCGCTATGGTGGCGAGCTTCACGAAGGAAAGTACGAGCCAATCATTTCAAAGAAACTTTTTGACCAAGCGCAGGAAATGTTGAAGCTCCGTGGTAAACCAGACAGAAAACCGAAAAATGACCCTCAACCATTTTGCGGACTCATTTCCTGCGCTTCATGCGGAATGATGATAACTGGTGAATACAAGGTTAAGAAGCAAATGAATGGAAATGTCCACGAATATATTTACTATCACTGCACCAAGAAAAACAAAATGGTGAAGTGTGAAGAACCTTGTATTCGTCAAGAAAAACTGGATCGCCAGTTATCATCCTTAATTCAAAAAGTTTCTTTGCCCAAAAACTGGGCGGAGGAACTCAATCGTCTTGCTTTGCAAGACCACGGAAAATCCGCCCAGTCTTTGACTGCTTGTGTGAAAGAAAAAAGTGAAAAGATTTCTTCTCTCTCGCAAAGATTGGAGCGACTTCTAAATGGCTATCTCGACCAAGATATTGAGCGAGAAGTATATCGTGAACAAAAATCTAAATTACTACTTTCCAAGAAGTCGCTCGAAGAAGAAATCTACAATCTTTCACACAAGCAAAATGATTGGCTCGAACCTTTCCAAAATTGGCTAAAAGTCGCACAGAACTTGGACAAAATCGCTTCTGATTCAGACCTTTTTGCGAAAAAGGTCTGTGCCAAAGAAATCTTTGGCTCGAACCTCCTACTTGGCGAAAAAACTCTGCGCGCTTGCGCGCCGAATTCGGATTCAGGCGGAAACCATTGGGACGTGCTTCGCGCGTCTCGGATTTTAGTTTCAAAAAAACCGATTAGTTCGTTGTTGGTGCCCGGGACAGGACTCGAACCTGCATGCCTTTCGGCGCTACCACCTCAAGGTAGTAAGTCTACCAATTTCTCCACCCGGGCAAGTGCGCCTCATTATAGGGAAAGAACTCTTTTTTTTCAATCAAAAAGAAAAACGGCCCAAAGGCCATTTTCTATTCTTCGACCGCAACTGTTTCCCTTTCTTCTACTGGAATTACTTCTTCCTCTGTCGCCTCTTCTTCCTGATTCACCACGCGAGTATTTCTCATCTGACGCTTAATCTCCTTCGCAGCTTTCTTGCGGATGTGGTAAAGCTTTGAGCGACGCACATCTGAACGCTTCACGACAGTAATCTTATCTATCATGGGAGAATAAAGTGGAAAAATTTTCTCAACACCAACACCGCTTGCAACTCGACGTACAGTAAAGGTAGAACCTGCTTCCGAGCCGTGTTTGACAGCGAGCACGAGACCTTCAAAAACCTGGAGACGAGTTTTCCCCTTTTCCTGAATCTTTTGGAAAACTTTTACCGTGTCTCCAGAACGAATAAGAAGCCCACTTCGTGCGGCCATGTCGACAGGAGAAACTTTTATAGCTGTTTTACTCATAGTTGTGGAGGCAACTCTAGCACACGAAATGGGTAGGCGCAACTATTCTTCCTTCGAGAGTAATTCAATCGCCTTTTGAAAATCTTCTGGGTATGGAGCTGTGATTTGCTGGCTTTTCCCGAGAAGATTCGTGAACTCAATTGAGCGTGCGTGGAGAGCGAGACGCGAGAAACCAAGGACTGGTTTTTGTTTTGGTGCATAGAGGGAATCACAAACAACCGGATGATTGATAGCCTTAAAATGAACACGGATCTGGTGTGTGCGACCTGTCTTCGGTTCTACTTTCACAAAGCTAGCCTCCTTCCCTGCTTTGAGTACTGTGTAGCCTGTAACGGCATCTCGAAGGGTTCCACGAGCGCCACGTTGCGCTGACCATTGTCTGAAATCATTTCTACTTCTCCCGATTGGTCGATTTATCACATCTTCTTTTTTTGGCATCGCGCCGTATACAAACGAGTGGTATTCCTTTGCGATGTCTCTGTCTTGAAATTGTTGTTTGAGAGAAAGGAAGGCTTCTTGTGTTTTTGCAAGGATTAATGCACCAGATGTTTCTCTGTCGATACGATGCACGATACCGGGGCGCAAAATTTTCTCTCCTGAAGAAAGAATTATCGGTTCTCCAACATTTTCACTTTCTGGATAATGCGAATGCATCCAATCAGTCACGCTTTCTTCCTTTCTCTTTCCATCTGGATGCACAATAAGACCAGCTGGTTTGTTTATAACAACCATATCTTTGTCTTCGTAGAGAATTGTAATGGGGTCGAGGAGTGACATGGAGACACTATATACTAAGGGATAAATGAAACAAATTCTTGAAAAAGAGCCAAATATACTATAATCTAGCTTGGTTACTTGTTTGGGCGATTAGCTGTTTTGGTGGGTCGTTTAACTTCATATTGTTTGGGCGATTAGCTCAGTTGGTAGAGCAACTCATTTACACTGAGAAGGTCACAGGTTCGAGTCCTGTATCGCCCACCATACGAAACTTGTTCGGAATTAAGAAAATGGAGCGATTTTGCGGGAGCCAAAATCGCGCTATCAATTTTTTCAAAACCCTTTCCGCCTACGGCAGAAGCGGTGAATTCCCAAAGTTCCCCCCAATTGCATGAAAGCGTTTTGTCTTTGAGAATGGGGTTCGAGCCGATTTTTTGGAAAAACTCTTTCCATGCGAAATAGTTTTCGCCTTTTTCCAAAATAACGGCTTCTCTCAAAGACAAAACGAAACTCCGCAAGGGTTCGACCCAATTTTTTCTCTGTTGTCCAAAATCCTTAAAACTTTCCTCAAACTTTGCTTTCTGACGAAGGAGAAGGTCTTTTCGCTGTAAGTAAGTATCTCGTTCAATGTCGCCGTCGAGATAAAGTGATACAAGCTTATCTAGCTTCTCCTTCGTTTCGGAAAGTTTGGTTTTAAGGTTTTGGGCAACACTTCCTTTTTCAGAAATTGACTCTTTCTCCCACAGGTCAATTTGTTTTTCCATATTCTCAATTTCTGAAAGAGGAAGCGACACTGATTGAAGCAGATTTTTTGCTTGCGAAATGAGTGCGGAAGAAGATAGATACGGCTGACGACAAACACCTTTCTTTTTGGTACAGCGATAGTAAGTATATTTAGTGCCAAAACGATTGGTGGCATATTGAGCCGTAATCATACTTCCGCACTCACCACACCGAGCGAATTGTGCAAATGGAAAATGGTTTGGTACTTTTTGCACACGAGGGCGAGATTTTTTCGCAAGCATTTTTTGGACTGCTTCAAACAGTGTCGGAGAAATAATTGGCGCAAAGCTTCCGTCGTAATACTCGCCTTTGTGATAGGTAAAACCGAGATATACGCGATTGGTGAGCATACGAGCGACGGAAGCTTTGGCAGGTGGCGTTCCTTTCGTGGATACGCCGTGATCCGCCAAAAAGACCCCAATAGAGCCGAGTGTGTGCGTCCCTTTGGCATATTCCTCAAACGCTTTTACCACGATACGCGATTTAGTCGGGTGAGGTTCGATATTCCGCGTTTTCGGATTATTCACATAGCCAAAGGGAGCGCGCACCAACCACTCGCCTCGACGGACTTTTTGGCGGATTCCACGATTGATATTTTCAACAAGATTATCGCTGTAATATTTAGATTGTCCGAACGCCACCTGCAACATGAATTTCCCTTGCGGAGTTGGCTCAAACCAAAATGTCGGAAAGCGTAAAAAAGCAATTTGTTCGGTATCAACGAGATAGATGACGCGTCCACCGTCCACGCTGTTTCTAGCAAGGCGGTCAGGATGCCACGAAATTATTCCATTTGCCTCGCCTCGTTCAATACGCGTCATCATCTCGCCGAACAATTCTCGTCCGGGCTTTTTTGCGCTTTTTGACTCTTGAAATTCCTCAAGAATTTCAAGATTTTCTTTACGCGCATATTCTCGCAATTCAAAAAGCTGTGCCTCAATGGACATTATCTGGTGGTCATCATCCTCTGTTGATTTCCTCGCGTAGAGAAAATATTTTGGTTTGAGCTCTTTCATATCAATTGGGGGGAACTTTGGGAATTCACCGCTTCCGCCGTAGGCGGAAAGGGTTTTGAAAAAATTGACAGCGCGATTTTGGCTCCCGCAAAATCGCTCCATTTTCTTAATTCCGAACAAGTTTCGTATGGTGGTGTTATTTTAGCATTTGCTCGAACCTTTTTCGAACGGAAACTAAACGAATGAACCGTCCCGCCACCCGCCTCGCAGAGCCTCGGCGGACACCAAAGAAAAATGTTCCTTGCTTTCCTGATTTGGCGGGGGTGAAATTTTTCTTGAAAAAGGAAAGGACATTTTTCTTTGGTGTTCTGCCCTCCAAGTATTCGGGCAGGTGGCGGGACTAATGCGGACGAAGTTTTGGCAAAGCAATTTTTTGGGGTGAGAAAGTGTGGGACACTTTCGCAAGACCTTGAGCATTTTGTATTCAAAATGTGAAAGGTGTACAGCTTCTGTAAGAAGAGGATTTGCCAAAACTTCGGCTCATTTGTTTTTGAATTGTGTCGCAAATGGAAAAGGAGGGGTTTGGGGAGGAATTTTCCATTTGCTCCGCTTTTTGTTTTGGGGGAATTTGGGGCGGACATGTATGTATTATACTGCACTCTTGCAAAACAATGCAAGTTTTACTAATATGTATCTATGGCAACAGGAAAAAAACTTGGAGAAAACCTAAGAAGGCTACGCTTGAAAAAGAACTTGTCGCAAGGAGACCTTGCGACTGTTTTGAGCGTTGATCGGGCTTATATCTGCAACATTGAAAATGGTCGTATGAATCCTACTCTTTCAACATTGGAAAAGATCGCTAATGCTTTGGGAATTTCCAGTAGTGAACTTTTGAAATAAATTTATGAATCAAATTGTTTATATTTTAAAAAATGAATCAATGCCTGAGTATATAAAGATTGGTTTTACTCATGGTGATGTAAATGAAAGGCTTAAACAGCTAGACCGTACCGGAACACCACTTCCTTTTGAAGTTTATTACGCGGCTACCGTTGGAGACGCCATGAAAGAGGAGAAGTGGTTGCACTCTATTTTTGCTGATCGTAGAGCAAGAGATAGCCGTGAATTTTTTAAGATGAATCCAGAATACGCAACGCTTGCTTTGAAACGAGTTGAAATTCAAGAAGAAAAAATTGATAGTAGATTAACAAAAGAACAAAAAAAAGAAGTCGATGAGGTAAAGGAAAGACGGTCGAGATTTCATTTTGCTCAATATGGAATTCCTGTTGGCTCAAAGCTTACATTTACCAGAGATTCAAATATTGTTGCTGAAGTTGTGGAAAATGACAAAATTAAAATCGGAGACAAAATAAGTAGTTTATCTACTTTTGCCATGGAACTGCTGGGTTATCAAAGACGACCACAAGGCACATTATATTTTGAATTTGAAGATGAAATTTTAGATGATAGGCGTAGAAGAATAGATGAGCAAGAATAAATATGACCAAAGAAAAATCAAATTCAAATAGTAATCTTCATAAAGCTAATAAAGCTAAAAAAGACGAGTTCTACACTCAGCGTATTGATATTGAAAAGGAGTTAAAACACTACAAAGAACAATTTCGTGGCAAGGTAGTATATTGTAATTGCGATGATCCTTTTGAGAGTAATTTTTTCAAATATTTTGCCTCAAATTTTAAAGTCCTTGGTCTTAAGAGACTCATTGCAACAAGTTATAAACCCTCACCGATTGCTAACAAACAACTCGGACTGTTTGGCGACGATAAAACACTTGAACCTCTAAAGGGTCGCCCCAAGAGAAATGCAAACAAATTGATTATTAATGATGTGAGCGATATTGACGGCGATGGGGCTTTTGATTTACGAGATATTGCAGAACAACTCAAAGCAAATAAAAACAATGAATGGTCACCATTGAAAGGCGATGGAGATTTTAGAAGTGAAGAAAGTATAGAACTTTTAAAACAAGCAGATATTGTGGTGACTAACCCACCTTTTTCCTTGTTTAGAGAATATATTGCACAACTAACTGAATACAACAAAGATTTTTTAATTATTGGAAATACAAATGCTATAACATATAAAGAAATTTTTAAACTAATTAAAGATAATAATCTACGTACTGGTTATACAAATTTTAATGTGGGGATGTTTTTTGAGGTTCCTTCTGGATGGGAACAGTATCATCATATAGATAATGTCACTGGTAAAAAAATTGCTCGAGTTTCTACTTCTTGCTGGTTTACAAACTTTGAAGTGGAAAAGCATAAACAAGATATTGTTCTTTATAAAAAATATAATTTAGAAGATTATCATAAGTATGAAAATTATGACGGCATAGAAGTTTCGAAAGTTCGAGAAATACCCATGGATTATAAAGGTGCTATGGGTGTACCGATCACTTTTGTTGATAAATATAATACAGATCAATTTCAAATTATTGGCTTAGGAATTTCTAATTCTGGATTGGAAATTGGTGTTAAACCATACAAAGAAGAGCATAAAAAATATAGAAAAGAAGTTCAAAAAAGAGGTGCTGTAAATGGTGATTTATATATGATGAAAAATGGAATCGTCGAAGTTCCTTTCGCTCGTATTTTAATTAAAAATAAAAAACCACAAAAATAATTTTATGGAACAGAATTTTACAATAATTATCGATTCTTTAATGAAAGCCTCCGTCTTTATTTTAAGTGCCGCTCTTGGTTATTTTATAGCAAAAGATAAATATGTGTTTCAAAAAACTTATGACAGAAAGGCTGTTTTACTGACAGAGCTTTATGTTCAGATAGTTCAATTAGAATTTAAATTAAAAAAATATATTAATGATGGAAATGCTGGTGTGACAAAAAATATGACTGATGAAAACACCAATATATTAGATAAAATTAAAATAGATTTTCAAAAATTTCAACATAAATTTTGGGAAACAGAAATTATTTTAGAGGAAGATTTAAATAAAAAAATACAAGATTTTTTATTTAAATATTGTGAAATTACATCAAAATTATCAATGTCCAACACACAGCAACAACGAAATTCTCATGGAAAAGCATTTAATAGCTGGGAAGATAGTTTTAAATTATTTGATACAGATCTTGTTGATATAAAAAATCATCTTAAAAAAGAATTTAGAAAAAATTTAAATAAATTATAATTATATAAAATAATATGAAAATAGCTTTACATAAAATAAGAATTTCGGAAGTTGTAAAAGACTACAAAGATAGTGCCGAAGAGGGAGTATCTGCTTTTGGTGGTAAGTTAGATATTCGTCCCAAGTATCAAAGAGAGTTTGTATATAGTGGAAAACAAAGAGATGAAGTAATCAAAACTGTTAAGAACGGTTTTCCTTTGAATGTGATGTATTGGGTAAAAAAAGAGGACGGTAATTTTGAAGTACTCGATGGACAGCAACGAACAATCAGTATTGCTCAATTTGTAAACAATGATTTTTCAATTGAATTTAATGGCAGAATTGCAATGTTTCATAATCTAACAAAAGAAGAACAAGAACAGATTTTAAATTATGATTTGATGATTTATCACTGCGAAGGAAATGATAAAGAAAAGCTTGACTGGTTTAAAATTATCAACATCGCAGGAGAAAAGTTGTTCCCTCAAGAGCTTAGAAATGCTGTCTACACGGGACCTTGGCTTTCTGATGCTAAATTAAAGTTTAGTAAAACAAATTGTGCTGCGTATTTATTATCAAATGACGGTGGACAATTAATAACAGGTTCTCCTATTCGACAGGAATATCTAGAGACTGCATTGTCATGGATAAATAATGAGGAAATTGAACAATATATGGCAAAACATCAGCATAATAAAAATGCAGATGAGCTATGGCAATATTTTCAAAATGTAATTCACTGGGTGCGAAAAAATTTCCAAAATTACAGAAAAGAAATGTCGGGTGTAAATTGGGGTGAACTTTATAACGAGTTTAAGGATAAAAAACTTGATGGAGTTAAACTCGAAAAAGAAGTAAAGGAATTAATGCAAGACGAAGATGTAACAAAAAAATCCGGCATCTATCCGTATGTATTAACTCGCAAAGAGCGGTATCTCTCTATCCGTGCTTTTACGCCAAATATGAAGCGTGAAGCATACGAAAGACAAGATGGTACTTGTCCTGTATGTAAAAAGGAGTTTTCAATTGGAGAAATGGAGGCGGATCATATTAATCCTTGGCATGACGGAGGAAGAACTATTGCCGAGAATTGTCAGATGTTGTGCAAACAAGATAATCGCACTAAATCTGGAATATAAAATTATGTCGTTCATATGCACAATTTCAAATTTTCTTAACTACCCGTCTTTACCTGAATTAATGCAAGGTATCGCTGGAGCAGTAATTACGTTGCAGATTTCTTTTGCTATCGGTATTTTGATTGAACTTTTTAAGGACCAAAACAAACCTGAAGGTGGTTTAGAATTGCGGGTAATGCTAGATGAAGTTTGGAGGTTCAAGCAAACCGTAGTAATCACACTCATCACTTTTTTTCTTCCATTTTTACTTTCCGTTCATGACCTAAGATTTAAGTCCTTTGTTTTTATTCTCTGGCTAATAGCTTTTTACTTTTTAGTAATTCCACTTTTTAGACTTTATGATTGGGTTAAAGGCAATAAAGATGATGCTCGTTTAGTATACCTATCCAAAAGTAGTGTAAAAACTCCCATTACAGGTAATCTTTTTGGGTGGATAAAAGGTTTTAATTTTAGAGATAAAATTGAATCATGGAAAAGTTTATGGAATAAGAAAAGCGATTCTAGTTTTAAGGATAAAGAATACTTTAATCTTTTTAGTAAAGAGATAGACCAGTTATTTTTAATTGATAGTAGTAAAGAACTCAAGCTTGCTGAGGGGTTGCTTACTAATTTTACAGAGAATCTTGAAAAAAGAGATCTCACTTTTATCACAGTATTTGATGACTTCTTTCCAAAAATATTAGATTGGAATCTATGGATTTGGCGAAAGCAGTACGTTGATTTTGCGAAAGGTAAAGAAGTTACCATAAAAGATTCTAATAAAGATATTTCGTATATCAATATTGATCTTGCGATAGATAAAATTATCAAGTACGTTACAGAAAAATCTCTTTCGAGACAATCAGCTTTTTCGTATTTTAAACATCTAGAAAAGCACATAGAGAAACATAAAAATGAAATAGTTATCGGTGAAGAACACCAATATATTTATATTGAACATATTCCTATTTATAGAAATATTCTGGAAAAGGTTAGCGATTCCGATTCTTCTTATGATATTTGGAATCATTATTTTCCCGAAGCATGGAAAATTACACCTCAGAACTTCAAAGAAAATATTGAGACTAGAATTTGGTTTAAAGATTTCTTAGACTGGGCACAGTCCAGAATTTGGCAGAAAACAGATGACGAGTGGGATAAGAAACTTGATGAGGTTAGTAAGGAATTATTCCCAAACGTAAGCCCTTCATTGTGGTCTAGGGTTATTATCTTTGTACTATCTTCTTGGAGTGATTCTAGGATAAAAAATATTATTGAATCTAAAAGAAATTTTGGTTTTATAGGTCGTATTATAACGGGTTGGGGTGGGGATGAAGTGTCTGTAGAGACTAGATTCCAGGAGTCACACATTAACGAAGAGAAAGAAACTATAGAACTCACAATCCTTCTTTTTGGAAGCATATTTACAGCAGAAAATATTGAGGGGTATATAAAAGAATTAAATGGCTTTGATTATCAGAGTGATTCAAAGGAACAAAACGAAAAGCTCTTATGGTTAGATTTCTTCAAAAAAATACAAAACCATAGAAAGAACTTGGTATAATCGCCCCGAATTCCGCCAAAACAAAAAGCGGAGCAAATGGAAAATTCCTCCCCAAACCCCTCCTTTTCCATTTGCGACACAATTCAAAAACAAATGAGCCGAAGTTTTGGCAAATCCTCTTCTTACAGAAGCTGTACACCTTTCACATTTTGAATACAAAATGCTCAAGGTCTTGCGAAAGTGTCCCACACTTTCTCACCCCAAAAAATTGCTTTGCCAAAACTTCGTCCGCATTAGTCCCGCCACCTGCCCGAATACTTGGAGGGCAGAACACCAAAGAAAAATGTCCTTTCCTTTTTCAAGAAAAATTTCACCCCCGCCAAATCAGGAAAGCAAGGAACATTTTTCTTTGGTGTCCGCCGAGGCTCTGCGAGGCGGGTGGCGGGGCTGATTCATTCGTTCAGTTTCCCCTCGAAAAAAGTTCGAGCAAAGTGTATAATTACATCACCGATTGTCCCCGTAGTTTAATGGATAGAACAATGCTCTTCTAAGGCGTTGATGTAGGTTCGATTCCTACCGGGGGCACAAGACAAAAAAGACTGGACTGCTCCAGTCTTTTTTCGGACTTGTGCCGAGCGGAGCTATATTTTTCTAGCAAGAAAAATGAGCGAGCTGGGGTCGCAGAAATTCAATTACGACGGTAATTGGATTATCTGTGACCACAAAAACATCTCCCCTGCGGGAGATTTTTTGATTCTGTGCCGGCCACAGCGATGTTTTGTGAGCACACAAAACCGCGAGGAGGGCGATGAGTAAATCGTGTCGGGAGACTTCGAGAAATTTTAGTTGTGTCGACAACTAAAATATTCGTTACCACAAACCACAAAAACTCCCTACAAAGACGGATCGGGTATTTCTATTTTTTTGGTTTTCAATTCTTCGGCTAGAGTTTTTTTCGCTTCGAAAGAATTCACTACATCATTAAGAGTTTTCTTGTTTATAACGGGTCTGTTTTCTGTTTTAGGGATGTCTGTTTTAAAAATCTTTCCTCCTTCGATTTGAAAAAAGAGAAACATACTCAAAGAAACAACAACGACCCAAAGAAAAAAGAAAAAAACGAGCATTGTCTTCCAATCGTGGTGAGCTTTTGCGCCGACACTTCTGTACTCACGACGCTTTGGAAGCGCGAAATGAAATTTTATTTTTTTTATATCAAAAGATTTCATTATTGTTTGAATTTAAGTAAGGAAATGTCTAGACTCACCTTCCACTTCTCACTGGAAGTCCGAACCCTCTTACTATCGACCGCCGAAACACCGCCGAAAGACAGTTTGTCCGCAGCATCAGTCAGACCAAACACCACCTGATCAAGCACCACGTGGTACGGAAGATTTTCTACTGCAGAAAGAAACCGAACAATATTTGACCAAGAGCCAGTGGTTTCCACCTTCAAATGGAGCGTCTCTTTAAAATCATTTTTCATTTTAGGATCCGATTCAACCGCAACCGATCCGATGGAAACCCCAACCCCATATTGTTTTCCAAGAGCCTCGATGTTTCCAATAAAAGGAGCCACACCATCTCCCGCAATAAAATATGAATCTATCTTAGATATAGAATCGCGATTTTCCGCAAGTGCGATTTTAGCGTTCCGAAGCGCTTCGTCCTTCTCAAAATCAAGGCTTGCTTGATTGAGTAAATCCGAAGTAGTAAGTCCGTCTGTATAAATCCGCCAAAAAACAAACCCATATGCGACAAGAATGACCAGACTGAAAATGATCACGATTCCCAGTATTTTTTTTGTTGAGGAGTTATTTTTCATATATCAAAAAGATCCCGTAATCTGCAACGTGAACTCTGCATTGGAATCTTTTGCGAAACTAGAAACCGGCAGGCTTATATTTTTAAACAATGGTTCTTTTTTTAATTCACTCGCGAAGTTCGACAAACTCTCCCGATTTTTTGCGACACCGCTTAAAGAAACGATGGAGCTATCCTTTGTTGCTCCTTTCTTGTACATGAGACCATTCAATCGAACCCCCACCACTTTGTGCTCAATAACACGAGAAAAAAGATCCCCAATAAGTACAGAGGGGGCGTCCGCTTGAAGAGCAGTGAGTTTTATATTTGCTTGAGACAAATCTTTGTTTAATTGGCCCGCTTCTTGAAATAAAGAAGACTGTTGAACCAATGACACATTATCTTTCACCTCTTTAAGCTTTATAGACGAAAGAACATATGAAGGAAATATCCCCACAAGAGCAATGCCGAGAGAAACGCATAAAAAAACAAAAAAAACAATCCCTCTTCGGACATTGTATTCCTGGAGAATTTTCTTTTTTTCTACTTCTGGAAGTAAGTTAAACATACTATTATTTTACTCGATTTTTGAGCGCTAAACCGATAGCGCTTGCGTAGCTAAGTGATTTTTCAAGCGTAATGTCTGGAATATAATCTTGCAACGAAAACACATTAACCCAAACATTCGCCACTTCGCAGGCAATTCCAGACCGTGAAGAAATAAGTTGGGAAAGATCAGCGCGAGCCCCCTCTTCCCCACAGAGAAATATTTTTTCAAACGGCTCTGCAATTTCATTTCTCCTGTCCGCTTGTGTCTGCCAGTAGACAGTGATTTTTTTTATCTCACCAAAAACATTCTCAAGATTACCAGACGTCGAAACGGTAGAAGTAAATGACACCTCCCAATCACTTACAATAGAAAGGCTTGCTTTTTCTTTTCCAACATTAAGGAGAAGAAACGCCCCTTTGTCCTCTCGAGGGATCACCGCTTTCGCGACTGATTGAGATTCGACTTCAAAATGGAGCGGTATAAATCCAGCCATCTGAAACACATTTAAATACTCACTTACTACATCTCGAGGAAGTACGGACACAGAAACTCGAGCGGTGTCTTTTTTTTGTTTTGTGTCCCTTCTTACTGGAAGCACATTGTAGTCAAACACAACCTCAGAAACGGAGAGTGGAACGTTTTCTTCCAACGTGAATTCTACCGCTGTTCGCATTTCTTTTTCGTTCACATTTGGCACTTCTGTTGTATAGAGATATGCGCGTTCATCAGGAAGGGTGGTTCTGATATAGCGTATATTTTTTTCTTTTCGAAATGTTTCAAGAACTTCTATGAGTCCTTGAGAATTTTCTATTTTCCCTCCGACAATAAAACCGGGAGAAAAAGAAGTTTCTCCAAAATCCTTCAGAGTAAGTCCCTTTTTACCTTTACCAAACTCGACAAACCGAATACCACTATCAGACAAAGAAAAGCCGGGCGATGGCATCTCGAGAAATTTGGGGGCAGGGAAAAAATCAAAAAAACTTTCTACCATTACGCCTTAAATTATAGCACGCTCTTTTTGTATATTTAGCGCACTCGAGTCCCCACTGGGATATCAGAAGATACTTCAAATAAGCTGATGATTTCATCCTTACTTGCTGCGAGAATCATGGCTTGGCTTTCTAAACCCATCATCATGCGGGGAGCCAAATTTGTGACAAAGGCGCACCGCTTTCCGAGAAGCGTTTGTGAATCAGGGAAAAATCGAGCAATTCCGGAAAGCACTTGGCGGGAAGATTCTTCTCCGAAGTTTACAGTCAATTTAAGAAGTTTTTCAGATTCAGGGATGGTCTCGACAGAAACAATCTCTCCTATCATCATTTCAACTTTTGCAAAATCATCAATGGTTATCATGGTTTTTTCTTTTATCCAAAAAACTTTTAAGAATAATCGCCGCCGCTGAAGCGTCGAGCATATCATTTTTCCCCTGGAGACGCTCTGCTTCGGCGCTTGAAAAAAACTCCGGTTCTAAAAAAATCTCTACTGCAATCTTTTGACCAAGAGCTGTTTTAAATTTTTCAATATCTACCATGAGGAGGTTGGGTTCTCCAGAAAGCTTGTTTGATTCCCCTATCACGATACCTGCAACCTTTTCCGTGACGCAAAGATTCACAATACTCTCTAACAAAGCGTTGTTATTTTCTAGCACTGTTTTCGGAAAGGCCATATTTGCGTCTTCATCAGAAATTGCTATTCCAACCCTCTTTGTCCCAAAATCGATGCCGAGAAATTTCATAATTTCCTCATTCTACTACAGTTATCCCCAAACAAAACACGAAGCGAGAGAAGTATCTCTCCATTGCAAGCAAATGTCTTTTTGCTATGATTGACGACAATTCGATCAAAAAACCTTTAAAAACAATGCGGAGGAGTGGCAGAGTGGTCTAATGCACTAGTCTTGAAAACTAGAGCCTTCGTAAGGGGGCCGTGAGTTCGAATCTCACCTCCTCCGCACTGTTTTTAAATCCAAAATTTGTATTAAAATACCCAGAACTTTCTAAATTCTGGGTATTTAAAATTTTGCTTTTAATTGTTTATTGAGTAGTTACCGTAACTGTTTTGCTCAAGGTTCCTCCAGTGCCCGTGCATGTGATGAGGTATGTTGTTGTAACTCCTGCTCCAGGTAATATTGTTTGACTACCAGAAGAAAGTTGAGTTCCACTCCAACCACCTGAAGCAACACACGATGTTGCGTTGGTCGATGACCATGTGATTTGGGATGGATAAAACCATAAAGTCGGAGTTGGTACTGGAAGAACTGTTATCACGACTGACTGTTTTGGACTACCTCCGGAACCAGCACAGTTAAGTTGATACGTCGTTGTCACTGTGGGATTGACCACTTGGGTTCCAGATAGCGCCTTGGTTCCAGACCAACCGACGAGAGCAGTACATGAGGTTGCATTTGTAGATGACCATGTGAGGGTTGCTGGCTGGCCAGCGACAACAGATGTTGGAGATGCAGAGAAGCTCATCGTTGTAGGAGGAACTACGGTTACAGTAACTGATTGAGATACACTCCCTCCCGCACCCGTACACGTGAGAGTGTATATATCAGTGAACTTTGGAGAGATAGTTATATTTCCTGAAATAGGTTGCGCACCAACCCACCCCCCACTTGCAAAACAGGCTGTCGCATTTGTAGATGACCACGAGAGAGTAAATGGTTGAGCAGTACCAACAGATGTTGGTGATGCAGAGAGAGATGTCGTCGGAATAGGTGTTGCCGAAATCGTTACCGACTGACTTGCGCTCCCCCCTGCACCCGTACACGTGAGGGTGTATGTTCCACTTGCATTCACAGTCACAATAGCGCTTCCTGAAGTTGGTTGCTGGCTACTCCAAGCACCTGATGCAGTACACGCCGTTGCATTTGTAGATGACCATGTGAGTGTGACTCCTTGACCAACAGCTACAGAACTTGCTGATGCTGAAAGAGAGAGAGTTGGAACTGGAAGAACTGTGACTGTAGCCGATTGAGACGCACTACCTCCTAGCCCAGTGCAGGTTATGTTGTATGTGAGAATCCCACTAATAGGAGCAACGACAAAACTTCCTGAGGTTGCGGTGATTCCAGCCCAACCCCCTGATGTAGTACACGCCGTTGCATTTGTAGATGACCATGTGAGGGTTGATGATTGACCGACAGCAATCGTCGAAGGTGTGGCTGTTATGGTGACTGTTGGAAGAGGAATTGCAGAAATTGTTACCGCCTGTGACGCACTCCCCCCCGCGCCTGTACAGGTGAGGGTGTATGTCCCTGTTGCGTTCACCACAACAGTTGCTGAACCTGCTGTTGTTTTCGTTCCCGTCCATGCGCCTGAAGCGGTACATGAAGTTGTGTTTATAGATGACCATGTGAGTGTAGTTGATTGGCCCGCTGGCACAGAAGAGAGTGCTGCGCTCAAAGTAACTATGGGTTTTGGCAACACAGTGACGGTTACAGATTTAGTAGCGCTTCCTCCAAGACCAGAACAAGTGAGGGTGTAAGCGGTAGTTACTGTAGGAGTTACAAAGATTGATCCGGAAAGATTTTGATTACTAGTCCATCCACCCGAGGCGACACAACTTGTTGCATTTGTAGATGACCACGAAAGAACTGCTGAACTTCCTACCCCAACTGATACCGGAGATGCGGTAAGAGTAACTGTTGGAACTGGATTTGGATTTGGAAGAACTGTGACTATTACTGATTTTGTGACAGCTCCCCAGCTTCCCGTACAATTTGCAGTATAGGTGGTTGTAACCGTTGGACTCACTGATTTTGTGCCACCAGAACTTGCGAGTGATCCTGGCCAAAAAGGATCGTTAGGGTTTGATGTTGTCGTACATCCATACATGGTGTTTAGAATTGTTGGAGACCATGTTATGAGAGAGGAGGTTAGTCCTGCAGTAATAGTAGAGGGGACAGCAGTAAAAATAAGTTTGTCGTCATTTGGATTCACAGGAACAGTGATTGATCGCGATACACTTCCTCCTAGACCAACGCAACTCATAGTAAAGACTGTTGGGGAAGCAACAAAAAACTTAAGCTGACTTGAGGTAAAACGAGTGGTCGAAGGCCAGCCTATTACTCCTCCTGAACTTACACATGATGTTGCGTTCTTCGCAAGCCAACTAATGTAGTAGGCCGGGGAAGGGTCTCCGAGATTATATGATGCTGTTGTGTATGAAAGAGAGAGGGTGGGAAGTTGGTTTACTGTTACTGTAACCGATTGCGAATTTGTAAACCCAAAACCCGTACAAGCGATTGAGTACGTGGTTGTTATTGTTGGAGAAACGATAGTAGTCCCTGATGTGGGTTGTGTTCCACTCCAACCACCTGACGCGGTACAAGAGGAGGCACTCGTTGTGGTCCACGAGAGAGTCGCCGAACCTCCTGTTGCGACTATATTGGTTGAAGTAAGTAAACTTACAGTCGCAGGGCTCACAAGGTTGGTTGTTGGAGTAATCGCCGTAGAAACAGCGGCTGTCCCTCCAGTTTGCGAAAGGGCGTTTATTTGAGAAGTAAGATTAAGAAGTGTTTGATACAGAGAATCAAGCGCTGAATTACTACTTGTTGTCTGTGCTGAAGAAACAAGAGGATTAAAAAGGAAAATTATTCCCAATACAAAAGCAACAATTGTTATTTTTTTCATTATGGCAAAACAATCTAGTAAATAAAAGAAATCTCCACTCCCTTTAGTCTAGCAAGGTTTTCCTAATACGGTCAATACTTTTCCCCAGTACACAAAGGGGTATCTAGACATTTTCGCGTGGTAAACTACAGAGCAATGCTGTTTTTTGCCAATTTTACTGTTGTAATACTTGCTCTTTTGGGTTTTTCACTTGCAAACTACATCCGAGTCACAAAAAAAACACCGGGAACACTCCTCTGCCCCCTAGAAGGAAGTTGTGACGCAGTGGTGACAAGTCAATTTTCTAAAATCGCTGGGATCTCCGTTGAAACTCTGGGAATGGCCTATTATGGGCTTACTTTTGTTACGTATCTTCTGTTTATTCTCTCTCCGACCATTCTTCCGGGAGCATCTTCATATATTATGCTTGGAGTAGGAGCTACCGCCTTTTTGTTTTCAATCTATCTAACTGCCGTGCAATCTGTGCTTTTGAAACATTGGTGTACATGGTGCCTCTGTTCCGCAGGAATCTCTACCATTATATTTCTCATAGTTCTCTACAGCTCAAACCATAAGGCTCTCGAGCTCTTAGAAACAATTTTTGGGAAATTTTCCCTGTTTTGAAAAAAAAGTTGTGATAAAATGACACTGATGAAAAAACCTAGTCCTCTCCATTGGCAAACCTTTGAATATGAAAATCGGGAACGAGGTGCTGATTGGTTTTGGGCAGTTGGAATTATCACCGTTTCCCTTGCGGTAACAGCTATTATTCTCGGAAATGTACTTTTTGCTTTTGTCATTATCCTCTCTGGTTTTGTGCTTTCCTTGTTTGCGGCGCGACCACCGAAACAGATTGATGTGGTGGTAGACGAACGAGGAATTCGAATTCATAAGTTTTTCTACCCGTACAGAAGTCTTGAATCATATTGGATTGATGAACACGAAGAATCTCCAAAGCTTCTTATTAAATCCCAAAGGCTTTTTATGCCTTATATTGTGATTCATATTAACCAAGATGAAGTTGAGGCAAAAAGAGTGAAGCAATTTCTCTCTCGGTATCTTCCGGAAGTATTTCACGCAGAATCCCCGCTCGAACACGCCATGGAACACTTGGGTTTTTAAGGTGCTCATGCTAGTCTTGTTTCCGCTTGTCCCTGTCGTTCAACGGATAGGACACTTCCCTGCGAAGGAAGAAATTTAGGTTCAATTCCTAACAGGGGCACATTATAAAAAAATCCCAACTTTTGTTGGAATTTTTTTATACATCTGTTTGGAATTGAACAAGGAAAGGGGGTCGGGGAGACGCGGACCGTCTCCCCGTGGAGGAAGGCAACGAACAAAGTGAGTGTCGGAAAACCGTGGGTTTCCGAGAGGTGAAATATCCTAACAGGGGCACAAAATACAGAGCAACCTCCCCTGCGGGAGGTTTTCTGATTTTGTGCCAAGCGCAGTGATGTTTTTGTTTGAGCGTCAGCTCAAGGCAAAAACCACGAGCTGGGACTGCGAGATTTTTCCGTCAGGAAAAATACTTGTGGTCACAAGTGCCGAGCGAAGCTATGTTTTTCTAGTAAGAAAAACGAGCGAGCTGGCGATGAGTACATCGTGCCGTGAGGCTCTGGGAAAATTTCCGAGTGACGACGAGAAAATTATCACTGACCACAAAATAGAGAGAGGTTAAATCAAATCACAAAACACACACTAACAAAAAACCAGAATCAAGTTCCGGTTTTTTGTTATGAGATTTTCTTGAGCGCCTTCACGAGACGAGCTTTCTTTCGACTGGAGGCATTTGTTTTTAAAATTCCTCTCTTTGTAGCTTTGTCGAGTGCTTTCTGTACTTGAGGAAAGAACTCTTTTGCCTCTTTTACTTTGTTTTCAGCAATAAGTTTCTTATAGGTTTTAAGCGCCTTTGAAACCGCCTTCTTCCGGCGGTCATTCATCACTTTCTTTCGCTTAGACGATCGAAGTGCCTTTTTGGCTGATTGGATTATCGGCATAGTTTTGACACCATACCATACAAACTTCTCTTTTTGCAAGAGTTGTTTTAAATTCGCGGAGAAGCCATGTTTTGGTATGATGAGAGGATGATCGGCTATCTCAAGGGCATAATACTCCATAAAGACTCCACTTTTGTAATCCTTGAAACAGGTGGGGTTGGATATAAGGTGTATACCACAGGAAATACAATAGAGCACCTCGATAAAACGGCTACTTTTTGGGTTCATACCGCCATACGAGAAAACTCTCACGATCTCTACGGCTTCAGTTCTCGCGAAGACCTTGAAGTTTTTGAGCTCCTTATTTCTGTTTCAGGTATCGGCCCAAAGACAGCCCTGGGTGTGCTCTCCGTTGCCCCAATAGAGACTCTCAAGCACGCGGTTGCAAGTGAAAACATCGCGCACTTAGTAAAAATTTCAGGTATTGGAAAAAGAATCGCCGAAAAGATTGTTCTCGAGCTCCGAGGAAAACTCGGTGAGGCGCAAGAAATGACAGCGGGAGATCTGCGAGACGAAGGAGATGTGGTTGAAGCGCTCGGCGCACTTGGGTATTCACAAAAACAAGCTCGTGACGCCTTGAAAGAAATACCGAAAAATATCACGAGTACGAGCGGGAAAGTAAAACTGGCATTAAAATTCTTGAGCAAAAATTCCTAATGTTAGAGATCGTAAAAAAAATAATTCCCAAAAAACTATTTCGGACGCTCCAGCCGATATACCACTACACACTCGCACTCATTGGCGCGGTTACCTATGGATTCCCTTCCCAACACATAAAGGTGCTCGGTATCACCGGCACAAAAGGAAAAAGTTCAACTGCAGAATTTGCAAATGCAATCCTTGAGCAGGCCGGATTTAAAACCGCGCTCATGGGAACCATTCGTTTCAAGATTGGGAGTGAGTCTCGACCGAATCTCTACAAGATGTCTATGCCAGGAAGATTTTTTGTACAAAAGTTTCTTCGCGAAGCGGTAGATGCGCACTGCGATTGGGCCGTGATTGAGATGACCTCAGAAGGGATGAAACAATTCCGCCATCTTTTTATCGAACTCAACTCGGCGATTTTTCTTAATATTACACCTGAACACATCGAATCACACGGCTCATTTGAAAACTATCTCAAAGCAAAATTAAAAATTGTAGACTTGCTCGAAAAATCAGAGAAGAAAAATAAAGCGATGATTGTAAACACGGACGACAAACATGCGGGAGAATTTTTGAAAGCAGGGGTTGAACAGGTGATTCCGTTCGATATGAAAGATGCAGGATTTTGGGAAGCAAATAATGACGGAATTGCATTCACCATACATGGCGAGCGCATTCGCTCCCCGCTTCATGGTTCATTTATGATTTTAAACGCTCTAGCTGCAGCAATGTTCGCTGAAAGCCAAGGTATACAAACAGAAGTAATTAAAAAGGGAATTGAAAGCGTAGAAGAGATTAAGGGTAGAGTACAATTTATAAAACTCCCGAATAATTCTCGCCTGAAGAAAAAACAAAATTTCTCTGTGGTTGTTGATTACGCGCACACACCTGAATCACTCGACGCTCTCTATAGCGCATTCCCAAACAAAAGAAAAATTTGTGTGCTTGGAAACACTGGAGGGGGAAGAGATGTGTGGAAACGCCCTGTGATGGCAAGTATTGCGGACAAATATTGTGATGAAATAATCCTCACAAATGAAGATCCGTATGATGAAGATCCAGAGGAAATCATAAATCAGATGAAAAAATCCATAAAAACCAAAAACATTGCGGTGGTTATGGACAGGAGAGAAGCGATACATAAAGCGATTGCAAAAGCTCGCGAAGGTGACACTGTGCTCATCACCGGTAAAGGAACTGATCCCTATATCATGGAAGCAAGGGGCAAAAAGACTCCTTGGAGCGATGCCCAAGTGGCGCAGGAGGAACTAGAGAAGGTTTTAGCTTCTAGCTGATAGCTTTTAGTAAAAAACTGAAAGAAGGAAAACATCACTCTTAAATTAAATAAAATACACGATGAGTGTTGGATTTAATGCACCAAACTAACCCCTATAAGCTAACAACTATAAACTATCGTGCCTGAACTCCCCGAAGTCCAAACAACCGTAAACGGAATCAACGACAATCTGCCTGGACTAAAAATCCTTGATGTTTGGACTGATTATAAAAGCGCTCATGCAATGCACAAAGAGAGCATAAAAAATCCAAAATACTTTTTAAAATTCAAAAAAGAAATTACCGGCACAAAAATCATAAAAGCCGAACGCCGAGCAAAAAATATTTTAATCCACCTTTCAAATAGAAAGACTGTTTTGATTCACATGAAAATGACAGGGCATCTTATGTACGGAAAATACATGCTCGATAAAAAAAGTAAAACTTGGAAAACAACAGAAAAAGGCCCGCTTGAAGATCCGTTTAATCAATTTATTCATCTTGTGTTTACACTCAATAACAAAAAACATCTTGTATTTTCTGATGTACGCAAATTTGCCAAAGTTGTTTTGATAGATTCCTCTAACCTTTCTCGCTCCCCCCACCTTTCCCACTTAGGACCAGAACCACTTGAAAAAAGTTTTACTGCGAGTGTGCTTCGCCAAAGGCTTCTTCTTAAACCCAATGGAAAAATCAAACAAGTGCTTATGGAACAAACCGTAATTGCCGGAATCGGAAATATTTACTCCGATGAAATCCTCTTTGCCTCGGGAATTCATCCGCTCACACAAGTAAAAAAACTAAAGCCGACAGATTTTAAAAATATTTGGAAATACACAAAAAAGATTTTGAAAGAAGGAATTGACTTCAAGGGAGACTCCCTTTCGGATTATAGGAATATCGATGGGGAGCGCGGTGGGTTTCAATATCGCCACAAAGCATATCGCCAAACTGGCAAACTATGCTCAAAAAAAGATGGTGGAACCATCAAACGTATTGTCGTCGGTGGGCGCTCTGGCCACTTCTGCCCCGTGCATCAGAAGTTGCGTTAGGAGTTTTACACTCCAAGTATCCGAAACAGTGCGACTCCAACAGACACAGCGACATTCAAGGACTCCTTGTCCCCTTTCATAGGTATTTCAACAATAACATCCGCAGATTTCAAAATCTCCTCTGAAATTCCAGTTACTTCGTTGCCAAAAATAAATGCAACAAGAAATTTTATTTTTACTTTTTTATAATCAATACTTTTTTTAGACTGTTCAACTGCAATTATTTGGAATTTTTTCTTTTTTAAATCAACCAGAACTTTCTTTATATTTTGCGTTTTCTCCCAAGAAACAGTCTTTTCTGCACCAAGTGCAGATTTAGCAATCTCCTTAACTACCCTACCAAACCGATCAAGTGGGGCTGGGGTATAACCCGTCAGATATATCTTTGTGATACCGACAGCATCTGCAGTTCGAAAAATAGAGCCAACATTTATTTTACTGCGTACATTGTGGAGGATTAGAATCGCTTCTTTTTGTTTTTGCATATCGAAAATCTACTCTATTTCACACTTTTTGCAAAAACATGTACTATAATCCCATGCTTTCAATATTCCCCGAGCTTCTCACCTACCAACTCTTTGCCCCACTCATCCTTCGAGTAGTTTTGGGCTTAATCCTCGTTAATCTTGGATATCTCAAGTTTACCAAGGAGAAATCGCGTTTTAACCTCCTTTTCCAGACTCTCGGATGGAAACCCGCGGAGTTCTGGACCAAACTCTTCGGTCTCATTGAGATCGTCGGGGGTATAGCACTCATTGTCGGCTTCTCAACCCAGATTGCTGCACTCATATTTGTCATCATAAACTTTGCCGAGCTCTATATAGAAACAAAAGAAGCCAGCCTCCTTAAACGAGATGCTGTCTTCTATTTGCTTATCTTTGCTGTGGCTCTCTCACTTCTCTTCACTGGCCCCGGTTTTCTCGCATTTGACCTTCCTCTGTAGAGCAGTTTTTAGGTTTTAGTGAATGCCTTAGTTGTGTTTGTTCTCTTTTGTGGTATAAATTCGTGGTATTTTAATTAGCTTTTAATATGCACCCATAGCTGTTTTGGTAGGTATACAGCGGTGATGTTGTTTGAAAGTAAGGTGTGATTTTGGAAATTGAATATGCACCCATAGCTCAGCTGGTAGAGCAGATCCCTTTTAAGGATAAGGTCGTAGGTTCGATCCCTACTGGGTGCACAGAATACAGAGACATCCCGCCTACGCGGGATTTTCTGATTCTGTGCAAAGCGCAGTGATGTTTCGTGAGCGCACGAAACCACGAGCTGGGGTCGAGAAATTTTAGTTGTGACGACAACTAAAATATTCGTGACCACTTGTGCAAGGCGGAGTGCGACGGCGCAAGGCGGACTCACAAAAATAGAAACCTACACCCCCAGCACAAACCTCTCTAATGCAATACCAAACTCTACTCCCCCACGACGAGCTTCGTGATAAAGCGTCACAAGGTTTGAAGACATCACCCTTAGCTCCTCTCCGGTAAAGTTTTTTGAAAATCCGAGAGCCTTTTTGTATACAAACGGATTGAGCCCCGCATCAGTTGCCCCTTTTGAATTTTGCGCTGAGAGAAGTGCTTTCACCTGCCAAAAGAATAGTCGATGAATTTCTTCAGGTTCCATGCCAGAAAACATCGCGTCTTGATAGAGAAGCCAGAGTCTTTTTTTATCCCGCGCACCAAGCGCATCTGTTAACACAAATACATTAAAATCTTTATTCTTTGGTTTATCTTTTTTTGCGTCGGTAAATTCTTGAACTTTTTCTGCGTGTTTTTCTATTTTCTTCACATTCTCTTTTGTCAGAGTTTCTTCAATGATAAGAAAAATATTGCTCGATGCTTTCATTTCTTTTAAATTCGCAAGAAATGTCTCATTTGACTGCTTTGAACTCACGAGCCCATCACAAACCACAATGTAGGCACTCTGAAAAAGTCCCCGACTTTGGACAAACTCCTCAAGCTTCTCTTCACTCCAATTTTCAGGATTTAATTTAAAATACGAAGCATCAGGATTTTTCTTCATTTGAGACGCAATAATCTCACGGAGCTTGCTTCGTGCTTTCACAAAATCATTGCCATAGAGAAGATAGATCATGGACTAGTTTATAGTTGTTAGTGATTAGCTTTTAGGAAAAGAAAGATCGACCGTTTCATTCCAGTTGGGACCTGCGGATGCGTTTGCAACAATCGGCACACCACGAGATTTCTCTTTCGGCAGAACACTTTCCATAATATTTTTTATATCCTTACCCGCGCGAGGAACTAACGAATCCTTCACCTCAAACACTAATTCATCATGCACTTGGAGGAGCATGCGGACATCGTTTTCCAAACCTTCTTTCTTTATATATTCCTCTATTGCAATCATGGCGAGCTTAATGATGTCCGCTGTTGCCGTCCCTTGAATCGGAGCGTTGATCGCCATCCTCTCGGCAGACGCTTTTATATACGGAATCTTTGATTTGATGCCTTCAAAATATCGTCTGCGACCAAAGAGAGTTTCTGTGTATCCGTTTCTCTCTGCTTCAGCCTTTACTTGATCAAGGTATTTTGCAAGGCCACTAAATTTTTTGAAATATTCGTTATAAAACGTCTGCGCTTCCTCTCGTGTGCCGTGAAGATTGGCGCGCAAAGCATTGACCCCCATGCCATAAATAATTCCAAAGTTAATCACCTTTGCTTTGCGACGCATTTCTTTATCAACTTTCTCTTGTGGCACACCGAAGACTTCCGATGCGACAGCCGAGTGAACATCCTCCCCTGTTTTAAAAATCTCAACAAGCTTTTTGTCTCCCGAGAGAATCGCGGCTGCGCGTAACTCTATTTGGGAATAATCAAACGACATGAAGGTAAATCCTTTTTCAACCGTAAACGCTTTTCTGATATTTCTCCCAAGCTCTGTTTTAATTGGAATATTTTGAATATTTGGATTGGTTGATGACATTCTGCCTGTAGTAGCCCCCGTCTGACGCAGACTCGTGTGGAGGCGATCTTCTTTGTCGAGCATGTCAGGGATGTTGTCTATATAGGTAGAGAGAAGCTTTTGGAGTTCGCGGTATTCAAGAATGGAGCTAATTATCGGGTGAGTGTCGCGCATTTTTTCAAGCTCTGATTCGCGGGTAGACTTCTGTCCTGTTGAAGTTTTTTTCTGATTTTTTACACCGAGATCCATTTTCTCAAAGAGCACTTCTCCCATCTGTTTTGGAGAATTGATATTAAATTCTACTCCTGCTTGTTCCCAGATTTCTTTCTCAAGTTTCGCAAGTTCTGTGTGATATTCCTTTGAAAGAACCTCCAAATACTTTTTATCTACTTTTACTCCCCATGTTTCCATAGATTCTATAATCGGAATCAGAGGTTTTTCTATTTTTTCATAGACAAAATCTAAATTTCTTTTTTTGACTTCAGTAAGAATAATCTCACGCGCTTTTGCAAAATCTTTTGTCTTTGTAAAATTGAGCACATCATCGAGTGTTGGGTTAGTAATATTTGAATTGAGCACCCAAAGAGCCAGAGTGACTTCTTCAAGTTCTCTTTCTGTTACAAATTCATTTGAAACACTGTTGAAAGATGGTTGACTGACATTTTCTTTTTTCTCGGGTTTTTCACCGGTCAAAACCTGGGTGAGACGCGCGCCGAGCGTTCTAAAATCAAGATCAGCAAAAAGCGCTTTCACAGTATCTACTGATAGTGTGTCCTTCCATTCTTTTTCTGGAAGAGAAAACTTGATGGGTGCATCACGACGAATGGTGGCGAGCATTTTTGAAAACTGCGCTTCTTCTTCTCCGTCAACAAGAAGCTTTTGCACACGGTCGGTTATTTTTATTTCTTTAAATTTCCCTGGGGTTTTCTTGAGCACTTTATACATATCTTCAATCGTCCCAAATGTTTGGATAAGTGTAGAGCCAGTCTTTTCTCCAATACCCGCAATGCCAATGATATTATCCGACGGATCTCCTCGCAGTCCTTTGTAATCAGGAAGTAGTTTTGGGAGAAATCCAAATCGCTCAAAAACTCCTTTTTCATCATAGAGAATTGTGTCATTTATTCCTTTTTTGAGGGTGTACACGAGCACCCTGTCATCATCGACGAGTTGAAGAGTGTCCATGTCGCCGGATGCAATAATCACCTGAAGATTTTTTTCATTTTTTGTTTGCTCAACAATGGTTCCGAGCATATCGTCGGCTTCAAAGCCCGGTTCGGAATAAATCGGGATACTAAATGCTGTAAAAATATCGCGCGAACGATTGATTTGAGAAATGAGCTCCTCTTCCGGTTTTTTTCTTTGTGCCTTATATCCTTCGTACGCTTCGTGGCGGTATGTAGGCCCCGGTAAGTCATAACACGCGACAATATAATCAGGTTTTAAATCTGCAATAATTTTCAAAAGCATTGATGACAGTCCGTAGAGCGCACCCGTCGGCTCCCCCCTTGAAGACACGAATTCTGGAAGCGCATGATATGCGCGGTGAAGGATGGCGTGAGAATCAAGAAGAATTAATGTTTTTCTGTCGTCTTTCTTTTTCATACAAGTTGTATAGTACGAGTGTTTTCGTCAACAAATTCAAAAAGAATGGTTCTGGTTTGAAGTGGTAAAATTTCTTTCACTTTTTCTCCCCACTCTATAAAAATAAGATTTTTGGGATCGGCAGTAATTTCTTTCCAGCCTAAATGAAGAAGCTCTTCTGCTTTCTCAAGTCGATACGCATCTATATGAATGAGGTGAGAGAAGTCGAGCTTATAGCTATTCGCCTTTAGTTTATAGATTTTTTCTATAACAAATGTTGGACTGGTCACCTCTTCTTTTTTAATCCCTAAAAGCGATGCGACTTCTTTTGTGAATGTTGTTTTCCCAGAACCAAGGTCCCCTGACAAACCAAAAACTGTCGCTCCGTTCTTTGCTGGTTTAAGATTTTTCACAAAAGAAACTGCAAAATCTGCTGTTTCTTCAAGGTTTTTTGATATCACTTTTTCTTTTGAGAGGATTCCTACCATGGCACCATTGTATACGAGCCGAGGAGGTTTTCCACCAATGAAAAAAGCGCGCAAGACTTGGGAGTCTGCGCGCCTTCACTTACTCACTTCTTCCTACGAAGAACACTGCTGCCCCGGAGGGCTGATCCTCGAGATGTTCCAAGGAATCACTGCTTGGGGATTATACCCCCCAGGAATGGAGACGGCCTCCATCGAGCATCCGACTCGCTCGGGATTGACCTCGCCGGTGGTCGAGCTCGAGATCTTGTACCACTGAATGAAAAGATTGATCGTCTCTCCAACGGGAGTGCAATACTGGGGCTGGCGAGAGGATGTCCTCTGCGAGCAATACATCTGCTGACCGTGAAGCGGGAAAGAGTACTGCTGTCCAGGAAGAATTTTCCCAAGGACACCCCACTCGGTCGAGACGATGCCATAGTCCGCACCAATCACATTCGCGAGAATGGTGACGTGGGGGCGGGTATCGAATGCCCGAGCGATTTCGGGGCCAGGAGTTCCCTGAATCGAAAAGTTGCCGGAGCACCCAGTCACGAGAATCGCGAGCACAAGAAGCAAGGATTTGGACATAAATGCCCCCAGAGAAGAAGTGGCTGTAATGAACTCTATCTACTCATATTATAGCACAATTATATCTAATCTGTCAATAGACAAACCGTGGCCTAGGTAAGCCCTTTTTAATCCCCTATTTTGAACTACAAAGAGAGTCTTTTAATGCTAAAATAGCCTGTAATGGTTGAATTCAACGAAGAAAAACAGCTCAAACGATTTGCTGAACTGAAAAAAAAGGAAGAGGAGGATCTCGCGAGTACCCTCTCAAAAAAATACGGCGTCGGCTACCTCGATCTCTCGGCTGTGCCTATAAACATTGACGCACTTCGTGTCATCCATGAAGCCGAAGCACGTGAACTTAAGATTGCTGTTTTCAATGTAGTAGACAAAAAAATCGATGTTGCAGTCCTCTCTCCTCAAAACGAAAAGACTCTAATAAAGATTGAAGGATTGAAACAAGAAGGATATATCCCACGACTCTTTATGGTTTCTCACGCTAGTCTCGAAAAGGTTTGGGACAGATACAAAGACCTCTCCTATTCATTTGAAACAAAAAGTGGCGCGCTTGATATTTCCAATGAAGAAATCGTTACCATTTTAAAAAGTATTGAAACCCTTCCACAAATCAAAGAGCAAATCGAGACCGTACTCTCGCTTAAAAAAAGTTACCGCATCTCAAAAATTCTTGAAATTATTATTGCTGGAGCGCTCTCGACAAAAGCATCCGATATTCACCTTGAGCCCGAAGAAGGGTATGTGCGACTCCGTTATCGTTGGGACGGCATGCTTACCGAAATTTTAAATTTTGATTTGGACACCTATAAACTTCTGCTTTCTCGTGTAAAACTTATTTCAAATTTAAAACTAAATGTTAGTGGAGCACAGGATGGTCGTTTCTCTATCAAACTTCCTAATGGAGATATCGAAATCCGAACATCGCTTCTTCCAGGAGCATACGGCGAATCAATCGTGATGCGAGTACTCAACCCAAACTCAATCTCGGTGCCACTCGAGCAACTCGGTATTCACCCACGGCTCCTCGCCATATTTATGCATGAAATTGAAAAACCAAACGGCATGATTTTGGTCACTGGTCCAACCGGCTCAGGAAAAACCACCACGCTCTATGCGTTTTTGAAGAAAATCCATTCTCCCGATATAAAAATTATCACGATTGAAAACCCGATTGAATATCACCTCCCGGGAATCGTCCAAACACAAACTGATGCAGACACAGGCTATACCTTTCTTGAGGGACTCCGCGCATCACTTCGCCAAGACCCTGATGTGATTATGGTTGGAGAAATCCGTGACGAAGAAACTGCAGAGATTGCAATTAACTCCGCGCTCACCGGTCACTTAGTTTTCTCAACACTCCACACAAACAATGCGGCGGGTGCATTTCCTCGCTTGATTGATCTTGGAGTAAATCCAAAAGTTATTACTTCGGCAATAAATATTTCTATTGCACAACGATTGCTCAGAAAACTCTGTGAGAAATGCAAAAAAGAAATCGTCATCGCAGGAAGTGACAAAGAAGTCATTGATAGGGTTGTTGTGGGAATCCAAGACAAAACATATCTTGAGGGAATTCAAACAGAAAAAATCTGGGAACCGGTCGGATGTGACCAGTGCAACATGTCAGGATACAAAGGCAGAATAGGTGTCTACGAGGCTGTTTTGACAGATGAGAGTATAGAGAAGATTGTTCGCGAAAATCCTAGTGAACGCGAAATCAAACAAGCGGGGCTCGGACAAAATATCCTTGATATGCGACAAGACGGCGTCCTCAAGTGTTTGCAAGGGACCACAAGTTTGCATGAATTGGGAAGGGTTGTTGACTTAGAAAAAGATGAGTGAGCTTGTGACAAAGTTCCTTGCGTATCTTTTTTTTTAAATGATAATGAAGAGAGGATTTCAACAAAAAACCGCCCATGAGGGCGGCGAGAATCCAAAACATAAATCTCCAAGCAACACTTTCAATAGTAGTACTAAAAGTCCGACAACTCCCAAAGGATAACGCCAGTACGGAATAAATCCGACCAGCGTGTCCTCGAAGAAATGTCTGATGAAGGCCTGGGGGCCTCGTTGCTTAGAGATTTATATTTTGGATTCAAAGAATCTTTCTTGAATCTTGAGAAAGTGCACTCTTTTGGCTTCATGAACAGTCTAGCATAGAAAACTTTTTGTGTCAACCCTGTGGTAGGGCTCTTACTTTCGTATATAATTGGCGTACAAAGCGTGTGTTTGAAAGAGGATTTGAAAGAAAAATTAAAATATGGGAAATACCTCTAACTTAGGACCCAAAAAAGAAACTGATACTTCCTCCGAAGAACAAGATGTGCAATTTCTTGATCAAACTCTTCGCCCATCACGGTGGGATGATTACGTGGGACAAAAAGCTATTAAGGATAATCTGGCGATTCTCATAACTGCTGCGCAGGAACGTAATCATCCTCCAGAACACATTCTCTTTTATGGACCCCCTGGACTTGGAAAAACAACCCTCGCCCACCTTATCGCAAAAGAAACAGGTTCTCAAATGAAAGCGACCTCGGGGCCTGCAATAGAGAAGGTGGGTGACCTCGCTTCAATACTCACAAACCTATCTCCGGGAGATATTTTATTTATTGATGAAATTCATCGTCTCAACAAAACAATCGAGGAGGTGCTCTATCCTGCAATGGAGTCCGGCTCGCTCGATATTATTATCGGCAAAGGTCCATCTGCGCGTACCATACAACTTGAGCTTCCTCCGTTCACACTTGTCGCAGCAACCACAAAGATCGGGATGATCTCCTCTCCCCTACGCTCTCGATTTTCTGGAGGAATTTTTCGCTTGGAATTTTATTCACAAGAAGAGATTGAAGAAATCTTGCGACGTTCTGCAAAAATTCTCGGAGTGACTCTCAAAAAAGAATCTGCTCACGAAATTGCGCGTCGAAGCAGGTTCACACCACGAACAGCCAACCACCTACTCAAACGAGTCCGTGATTATGCTCAAGTAAAAAAACGAGATATCGATGATGGGGCTGTTCGTGAGGCGCTTGCCCTTCTTGGGGTTGATGAGAAAGGACTTTCACCGTCAGACCGAAGTTTACTTAACACAATCATAGAAAAATTCTCCGGGGGACCGGTGGGGCTCAATACGCTTGCGGCAGCCCTTTCTGAAGAACAAGAGACTATAGAGGAATTTAATGAACCATATCTTCTTCAGGTTGGTTTTATCGAAAGAACTCCTCGAGGAAGAACGGTTACCGCTTTGGGATATGGTCATATGAAGATTCCCCCGCCGAAAGATCTTCAGGAAAAACTCCTCTAATAGTAATCAAATTAAATATATGTCGGGACACAATAAATGGTCAAAAATAAAAAGGCAGAAAGAAAAAACGGACGCTCAAAAAAGTAAAGTATATGGAAAAATGGTTCGTATGATTTCCGTTGAAGCAAAAAAAGCGCATGGGAACGCTTCGTCTCCCGGACTTAAAAATGCAATCGACCGAGCTCGCGAAGCAAACGTACCAAATGAAAATATTGAGCGAGCAGTGAAAAAAGCGAGCGAAAGTGGTGACGAGCTTGAGGGGGTGTTGTATGAAGCGTATGGACCGGGAGGGTGCGCGCTCATGATTGAAGCGCTTACCACAAATCGCAACAAGGCCGCGCAAGAAATAAAACACATTCTTTCAGAAAACGAATTAACACTTGCCGGAATGGGCTCGGCAGCCTGGGCTTTTGAAAAAACCGCAGATGGATGGAACCCAAAAACAACTGTCTCTTTATCAGAAAGTGATGGAGAAAAACTTTCAAAACTCCTTGATGAACTCGAAGAAAATGATGAAATCCAAGAAGTTTTTACAAATGCAGAATAAAGTATATCGAGTTTTGGGTATCGACCCGGGATACGAGCGTATTGGTGTTGCTGTTTTAGAAAAAGATACACACGGAAAAGAAACTGTGCTTTTCTCCGACTGTATCATTACGAAACGAACCGACTCTCACCCAGAACGGCTTCGCATCCTTGGGAACGCAGTGCTTGAAATTATCAAAAAACACAAACCAAATGCCTGCGCGATTGAAAAGCTTTTTTTCAACGAAAACCAGAAAACTGCTCTGTCTGTTGCCGAAGCTCGTGGAGTGCTTCTGTTTGCCTCGGCAAGCAACGATATCCCCGTATTCGAATATACCCCCCTTGAGGTGAAAACGGCTATTACCGGTTACGGACGGGCCGACAAAAAGCAGATGACAGCGATGCTCCCAAAGCTCATTTCTATTACAAAAAAGATTCGATACGATGACGAATACGACGCCATTGCCATAGCGCTTACTTGTTTTGCGCGAGAGAAAATACTATTAATACGGCGCTATCCACAAAAAACGGATTTACCCCTTGCAAAGAATTTAAGATTTGATACAAATAGAAAATCCAAAAAAGGGTCCTTGGGACGGATAGTTTAAAAGACTAATAATTATCGTTTTATACATATGAACGACGACGACATATTGAAGGACGAGGAAGGTGTTGAGCCCGATCTTCTTGAACCAAAGAAACCTGTAGTGGTTGGAGATGAGGAGGAGGTGGAAGATACAGAATTTGATTCAGAAGACCTCGGTCTCGCGGACGACGAAGAGACATAACAAAAGACCCGCTTCAAGCGGGTCTTTTGTTATTCAGAAAATAATTTTTAGAAATCTTTTCTTTCCTATTCGTACGGTTACGGTTTCTTTTGGTAAAAAATCATAATCACTCACAACGTCTCCCGTCTCTATAATCTCAATTGCCTTAGAATCAACGAGTCGTCTGAATTCAGTTTTAGAGGAAACAAGCCCTTCCGAAAGGAGAATGTCGATAAGTTTTTCTCCTTGAGACTTTATTTCCGGAATGTTTTCAGGAATTCCTCCCTTACTAAAAGTTTCTATAAAAGAATTTTCTGCGGAGAGAGCTCTCTCGCGACCATAATAGATTTCTACAATTTCTCGAGCGAGACGCATTTTAATATCACGAGGGTTTTCTTTTCCGGAAGAAATTTGTTTTTTGATGTCTTCAATGTCTGCCAGAGGAGTGTAGGTGCACAATTCAAAGTAGTGAACGATTACAGAGTCTGGGATAGACATCACTTTTCCAAACATCTCGGCAGATAAATCAGTGATTGCAATATAATTGTCCAGACTCTTTGACATTTTCTCTTTTCCATCTGTCCCAACGAGTAATTCAAAGGCGAGTACCGCTTGGGGTGTTTGCTTATTCATTTTCATAACATCACGGCCCATGAGCATATTAAATGTCTGGTCGGTTCCACCCACCTCTAAGTCGCACGCTCCATACACAGAAGCGAGAACGGAAGAGTCGATACCTTGAAGCACTGGATAGAGCATCTCATGCATATAAAGCTCCTCACCGGCCTCCACGCGGGCCTGAAACATATCACGACCGATGAGACGCTGATACGTAACCCCTCGCAAAACAGCTAGAACATTTAGAAGCGAGTAATTTTTTACTTGACCTTTTTGCATACGACTTTGCTCCCACACAAATGCTTTGGCAAGAAAATGGTTTGCCGGAAGCGGAGGAGATTTGAAAGATTGGCCTGCGATATCTCCCTCGACAGTAACTCCTTCTGGAGTTATGACATCGTTAATCCCGACGTACCAATCGGAATTGCGAATCCAAGAAAAAACTTCCGGCTCAGTACGGAGAATTTTCCCAACCTGATCAAGATACGTCTTCATGTTTGCTTCAATGTCTTGTTGGGTTGTTTCCGGACGCACTTTGCTCCTTCCTGAAGGGTCTCCGATCTGAGCGGTTAGGTCTCCAATAAGAAAAACCACCTTACATCCAAGGTCTTGAAATTTTCGCAGTTTTCGAAAAACAACGGCGTGGCCGAGATGAATGTCGGGTCGAGTTGGATCAACTCCGAACTTAATAACCACATCTTTTGGATTTTGACTAAGTTTCTTCTTAAATAAACCGTCTGGATCAATGTACTCCCCTACGCCACGGGCAAAAAGTTCTTTTTCTCCCTCTGTATCAAGATAAATACTCATACAAATCATGCTAACACAATTTGGAAAAACCTTGAACCATCGAGACAATCCAGAACGCACATTGTGTTATGATTGAAAACACTTGGCATGAAAAACCATGTTCAAAAACTTCACTCTGGAACTAAGAACTTCAGAAAAATAGGGAGAAAAAACCTCACAATCCTCGCAATAGCTTTCGCTATTTTCTGTCTTGGAGCCTTTTTTGTTTGGATTTCCACCTTTCGACTCCCCAACCTTGATTCCTTTGGGAGTCGCAAGGTAGTGGAGTCCACAAAAATATACGACAAAACAGGTGACATTCTTCTGTACGACACCAACCAAGACACAAAAAGAACGGTCGTACCTTTTGAACAAATATCACGAAACATTAAAAATGCCACAATAGCGATTGAGGACAGAGAGTTCTATCAACACAATGGCATTCAAATAAAATCAATCCTTCGAGCAATCTTTGCAAATACCACCTCACTTGGATATAGCCAGGGTGGATCAACGATAACGCAACAAGTGGTAAAAAATTCCCTCCTGACTCAAGAAAAAACAATCTCAAGAAAGCTCAAGGAGTGGGTGCTGGCGCTCAAGCTCGAGAAAGTCCTCACGAAGGATCGAATACTTGCTCTATACCTCAACGAGAGCCCGTACGGAGGAAGTGTGTACGGGGTTGAGGAAGCGAGTCAAACATATTTTGGGAAAAAGGCACAAGACCTTTCAATTGCAGAAGCTGCGTACCTCGCGTCCCTCCCCCAAGCTCCAACGTATTATTCTCCGTACGGAAACCATCGTGACAAACTCGATGAAAGGAAGAAGATTGTTCTCCAAGAGATGCTTCGAGATAATTTTATAACAAAAGAAGAATTTACTACCGCGCAGACTGAGAAAATAACCTTCAAACCACGACAGACCGAGGGAATAAAAGCTCCGCATTTCGTTTTTTATGTTATCGACCAACTCAATCAAAAATACGGCGAGGATATAGTGCGCAACGGTGGCCTTCGGATAAAAACCACCCTTGATTATGATCTTCAAAAAAAAGGAGAGGGGATAGCAAAAAAAAACGCGCTCGAAAACAAACAAAAGTTTAACGCAGAAAATGCCGCCTTTGTTGCGTTGGATGCAAAAACAGGAGCAATTCTTTCTATGATTGGCTCTCGAGATTATTTTGATAAAGAAATAGACGGAAACTTTAACGCCGCCATTTCCCCAAATCGTCAACCCGGTTCAACATTTAAACCCTTTGTGTATTCAGAAGCTTTTATAAAGGGATATACACCAGAAACAGTGCTCTTCGACGCGCGAACGCAGTTTTCTACAAACTGCGCCCCCGACAATCTTACTAGTGAGAATGGATGTTATTCTCCAGAAAATTATGACCAAAAAAACCGCGGGCCCATTACCTTGAGAGAATCCCTCGCTCAATCGATCAATGTGACCTCGGTCAAAACCCTCTACCTCGCAGGACTCTCTGATTCACTCAACCTTGCAAAACAAATGGGGGTAGCGAGTCTCAAAGGCCCTGATCAATACGGGCTTACCCTTGTGCTTGGAGGCGGTGAGGTTTCCCTTGTTGAAATGACTGGGGCGTATAGCGTTTTTGCAAATGAGGGAGTGAAAAATGTACCGTTCTCAATCCTTGAAGTAAAAGACTCGAATGAAAATACAATGGAAACTTGGTCACAGAACCCAAAAGAAGTTCTCCCAAGAGACATTGCCCTTAAAATTTCTGATATTTTGTCAGACAATGTGGCGCGGGCACCTTCATATGGGCAAACATCATACCTTTATTTTCCTAGTCAAGACGTTGCGGTAAAAACAGGAACAACAAACGATTACCGGGACGCGTGGATTATTGGCTACACACCAAATGTTGTTTTGGGCGCATGGGCCGGAAACAATAACAATTCCCCTATGGAAAAAAAAGTTGCTGGGTTTATTGTTGCCCCCATGTGGAGAGAATACATGGACGAAATAGTAAAAACCATGCCGAAAGAAAACTTTCCGGCCCCAGAAAAAGAAGATTCTTTTGATTTGAAACCGGTGCTTCGAGGAAAATGGCAAGGGGGAATATCAAATCTTATCGATGCCATCTCGGGGAAAAACGCAACACAATACACACCAAAAGAAACAACGAGTGAAATTCTCTCGGGAGGAATTCACTCAATTCTCTATTGGCTCGATAAAAACGACCCTCGTGGACAAAAACCAGCAAACCCTGACAACGATTCACAGTTTAAATACTGGGAATACGGGGTTAATCGTTGGCTCCAAGACAACAACATTGCGCAACCAGCAGTTTCCGCTCTACCCCAAGGAGAAGACAATGTTCACATCCCACAAAATATACCCCAAGTTGCGATAACAAGCCCCGCTCCAAAAACCACGTTCAATCCGAGTGACAAAATCACCGTAACTATTTCAACACAAAGTAAATTTCCAATTAAAAAAGTTGAATATTTTATTAACGGATCTTTTGTGGGAGACTCATCAAACCAACCATTCTCAATCTCATTTTCTCCTCAAGATTTCCCTTTCATATCATCGTCAAACACATTAAAAGCGGTTGTTTCTGATTCTATATTTAACAAAGGAACCACAGAAAGTCCTTTTGAAGTTACCTTACCGTAAATCTTTTAGAGAACTAAGTCCTCGAGAGTGAAGTTTTTCTAAAATTGCGTTCTTTTTAAGAAAGAGTTCGCTTTTAAAACCAGCGGTGGACTTTATAAAAACAACCCCGTTTTTTATTTCAATATCTTTTTCTTCCAAAACAATGGGAATATATTTTTCTATTTCTTCTTTTACAATACGAGTGTTTTCTCTGCCTGCAAAAAGAAGGTCGTGAAACTTTTTAAGATACGCGGAAATATTTTCCATCACTTATTCATTGGCATAACCACATAGGAGAACGTCTTATCAGAAACCCCACGAATAACAAGGGGGCGACCAACCCCAGAAAAAGAAAGGGTTAGGCTGTCTGATTCAAAAGACTGGAAACATTCGGTTATGTATTTGTAATTAAAGCTAATACCAACATCCTCGCCTTTTAACACTGCGTCTACTGAAAGCTTCCCCTCTCCAACATCAGCGTTTTTTGTAGAAAGCTCAAAAACCTTATCCCCAGGTACGATTTTAAACACCACCTGATGAAATGCGTCTGAAAAAACATTCACAAGCTTGAGTGCCGAGAAAAGATCTTGTTTCAAAACAACAACTTCTGTTTTAAAGTCTTTCGGAATAATTTGTTTATAGTCTGGAAAAGTTCCATCAATAACTCGAGAAACCATATAGACACCCTCAAAAACAAAAGCTATTTGATTTGAATTAAGAGAAACGGAGACGCTTCCTCGAGAAGACTCCAGAAGTCTTACAATTTCTGAGATATTTTTAAAAGGAATAAGGACACTTCCTAAATCTTTTCCTTTTTTCATTTTAACCCTCTTCTCAGAAAGACGAAACGAGTCGGTGGCAACAAAAACAAGATCTTCTTCGTCCGAGTACACATACACACTTGAAAGTTCCGGTTTCATACTAGTAACAGCCGAGCTATACCCAACCGAGCGTAGCCCCAAAGCGAAATCGACAGGTTCTATGGAAAAATTTTTACTTCCAGAAACTTTCGGAATAATAGGAAATTCTTCGTATAAATATGATTTTAAAATAATCGAGGCTTTCTCTGTTTTTATAGAAACGTTATTTTCATTACTTTCTAACAGTATTTTATTTTCACCAGTGAGGTTTGTTAGAAAATTTAAAAGAGTGGTTCCTAATAAAACAACTTTTCCCGGTTCAATAATTTTTACAGGAACCTCTATCTCAATACCAATATCAAGATTTGTTGCTTTTATTACAAGATTTGATTTTGAAGCATCCAACGCTATACAAGAAAGAATTGGTAAAGTTAAATTTTTACCAGTAAATTTTTCAGCCCTCCCCACGGCCTCGAGAAATTTTTCTTTTACACATTCTATTTTCATTTCTTATATATAAATTTATTATTACTATTAGTCTTGTGGATAGAGACGCAACCCGTAATAAACCCCAGTAGTTCGCCTTACAATAAACACCCCTTATTCTGATTATTTGTGGATATAAGAGGATGAACTGTTGAACAAAACCCCCACCCTCTTTTTACCTAGACTGTTTTCAACAGAACCACTCGCTCTACTCACAAGCAATCCACATCATGTAATCATCGAACGAAGTTGCGCAATCTCTTGGACAAGAACCTGATCTGTCTTGATATCATTTTTAATTTTCTCACATGAGTGAATTACTGTTGTGTGGTCTCTTCCTCCCAACTTTTGTCCGATCGAAGGGTAGGAAATACTGAAATCTTCTCGAAGAATATACATCGCAACTTGGCGAGGTTTGATAACCTCCTTTCTTCGTGTTTTTTCGTATATTGTTTCCTCTTCGATTCTGTAATAGTCCGCAATAATTTTTACAATTTCTTTTACAGAAACAGATTTCTTTGGTTTTGCGCTTGTTTTTACAAAGTTCCTGACCTCGTTTAGTGTTAATTCTCGACCCTTTAGTTGGGATTGGCACAGCACCATGTTAAGTGCCCCCTCCAGATCGCGAATGTTTCCGACGATTGTTTGGGCTAGAAAGTCGACAATCTCACTTGAAAGTGCCAGGTTGTTCATCCGGGCTTTCGCTGTGAGAATAGCCATCCTCGATTCATGGTCGGGAGTTGATATGTCGACCGTCATACCAGCAGCAAAGCGCGATTTCAGGCGATCTTCGACGTCTGGGATAAGGTTTGGGTGTTTGTCAGACGAGAAGACAATTTGCTTATTATTGTCGTAGAGGGTGTTAAATAAGTGGAATAATTCTTCTTGAGTTTTTTCCTTTCGCGACAAAAACTGAATGTCGTCCATGATTAAGACATCGTATTTTCGGTACTTTTCTTTTATTTGAGCAATTTTTCCACTGTTGATTCCAGAAACCATATCAGAGGCGAACCGCTCCGAAGTAACATAAAGAACCTTCTTCTCTTTATTGTTTGCTTTTACAAAGTTTCCAACCGCTTGGAGAAGGTGTGTTTTTCCGTATCCAGTGTTTCCATATATAAAAAGCGGGTTGTAAACAATCCCTGGTTTGCGGATAACCGCTTGTGAGGCGGCGTGAGCAAGTTCGTTGAAAGGTCCCACGAAGAAGCTCTCAAATGTGTAGCGGGGGTTTAGATTGTCTTCTTTGTTTATATAGAAGTCGTTTAGTGGGAGCTCTTGAGTTGGCACTATAAAAGGGGTTTCTTGTTGCTTTTGAATGTCTTTTGGTCGCCCATCGTCTCGAGAGACTACATACTCTATAGAATGTATCCCTGTGGAGACATTGCGGAGGTGACGAAGAATAACAGAGTGATACTTGTTAAGGAGCCATTCTTTTACAAAGGCGTTTGGAACGGAGAGGAAAACTAACCCCCCATCATGCTTCATGATGTGGGTGTCTTTAAACCATGTATTAAAGCTCGCTTTTGAAACATTAAGCTCCATCTCCACGAGCACACTGTTCCAAAGTTGTTTATGATCCATGGTTTGGTAGGTAAGAGTAATTTCGTACTAGTAGTATATACCGATGGATACGGGAGAGAACTTGTTTTTAATAAGAAATTATGTTGATACAATGTTGATAATCTGTGTATAGGTTTCTCTTATAAGGCCTTGCAATTTAAAAGATTTTCTTGAAAAAAAGATAAATATAAGTACAATAAGGCAATCATGTCTCAAACATATCAACCAAAGAAGAGAAAAAGGAGCAGGTCTCATGGGTTTTTAAAGCGTAAAAAGTCTGCGGGAGGGAAAAAGACCCTCAAAAGGAGGATGCGAAAAGGAAGAAAGAAGCTCTCTGTTTAGAGCCACCATATGCTTTCAAAACAAAGGAGAATACAAAAAAAGAACTTCCCTTCCCTTCGTGGAAACGGGAAGTCTTTTTTTGTGGATGGTCTCACTCTTCGGGTTGTAGCGCAACAAGACAAAAGCTTCTCTAAGGCAAGTGTTGTTGTCTCAAAAAAGGTTTTAAAGACAGCAGTTGGAAGAAATAGAATACGAAGAAGAGTATACGGATCGCTAGAAAAATTTTTACCGACAATCTCGCTTGGTTTTTTTCTTATCTTTTATCCAAAGTCTGTGGTTGAAAAAATTTCCTCGAAAGAATTATATAAACAAATTTCTCTCCTACTTAAAGCCTCAAAACTGATTCCTTAATAGAAAAATTGAAAAAAGATTAAATCTCGCGTACCATTGCTCTCATGGCATCATTTTTCCATACTCTCTTCTACCAACCCCTCTACAATGGCCTTATTTTACTCATGGACGCTCTCCCTTGGTTTGATGCGGGAATCATCATAATTCTTTTTACCCTTATCATAAAACTAGCCCTCTTTCCTCTTTCAAAAAAAGCTGTGGTTGCTCAAATTGAGATGAAAAAAATTGAGCCAGAGCTTAAAAAAATTAAAGAAAAATACAAAGACGATAGCCCGGAACAAGCTCGCAGAACCATGGCTCTCTACAAGGAGAGGAAAATCAATCCTTTTTCAAGTCTTGTCACAACACTCATCCAACTTCCTATAATTTTTGCACTCTATTTTGTTTTTCTTCGCTCTGGACTCCCCACCGTTGATCAAGGTCTCTTGTATTCATTTACCACCAGTCCGCACCTCATAGATATGAATTTTCTGGGGCTTATCAATATTGCAAACAAGAGCATCATTCTCGCGGTTCTCGCCGGAGTCTCTAGTTTTTTTCAGATTCGTTTCTCAATGCCCGTATACAAAAAAACAGAAGGGGCGCAGTCGTTTCGCGATGATTTATCCCGCAGTATGAACCTTCAAATGAGATACATCTTCCCTGTGATTATTTTCTTTATTTCTCTCAATATATCAGGAGCGGTTGCTCTCTATTGGGTGACGAGCAATATCTTCACACTCGCACAGGAGTTTTTTATTAGGAAGAAACTTAAGGTTGCGTAGATGTTGCGGTAGGCTCTCCTGGAGTGGCAATTTGCTTGTTTGGATCAAGTTTGAGCGCCCACAGACTCAAGTCCTTTTTATTCATAAATACAAGAAGAGTATCGTCGGCATTTATTTGTGGATTCTCCACATCGATTGCTTCTCCCGCAAGGCTCTCTATGTCTGCGATTTGGTCTGTCCCCCATCCCTCTCGAGAATCATAGAGCCATAGTGAGTCAGAAAAAGACACGACCCCTTTATACCAATCATCAGGAAGCTTGCTGTTAAAGGTATCTTTCGGAATAGCACAATAGATACGAATTGTTTTTTGTGTCCACACACACTTTTCAGGAAGGGTTTTGGAAATGAGTGAGGTTGTCGTTTTGTTTCTTTGATCATAAATATTGAGACTCATATCCTGCCCGCTTGCTGTGCTGTAGAGTACCCATCCAGTTTTATTGTTGGTGAGTGTTGTGAGTCCGAACACCCCACTTAAAAGAGAGGTAACTTTTTTTGTTTTTGGGTTTATCTCAATCATATATCCAAGAATTCCATTCGAGGCTTTTGTAGTTGCAGTAATCGTGTCATCGCTTGGCCATGAGAAGAGCCACTCTGTTGTTCCGAATTGCCAAACGAGGCTCTGACTCGTTTTTTTAGTATTTGCGACCCAAGCTTTTATTCCTTCCGAATCAGTTTTTGTGAAAAAGGTTTGGTCAAATTTTGGAGAAAAAAGGAAACTTCCAATATTTGGGTCAAGATAGTTTCCCGTGAGCTCTGCGAGAGACCCATCATTTGTGGTAGTTCCCGTTGAGGAGCTAACTGTTGCGGAAAAGCTCTGAATTGCGCCATCTTTCGCGTAGCGAAGAATAAAAGAGTTTCCCGCACTCCCCCATGCGATGTTTTCCACCTTTGGAATAGTCGTATTTGATATACGGTTTTTTTGTGAAAGGGTTGTATCGATTTCATATAAGTGTCCTGTTGCCCGTTCCACATATCGAACAATCGTTGAGCTCCCTCTGTTGAAGTTTGTAAAACCAGAAATCGGTGCGTCAGAAAGCTTTACCAAGAGCGCTTCTGTTTGGAAGTTCACTCCTTGGGAGACAGAGGTGTCTCCTTGGTTATTTGAAGACGGTGTGGTTTGTCGGGGAGTGGTGTCGGTGTTTCCTCCTGGAAACAAAAATCCTCCGATACCATTGCTCAATGTTCCTCCACCCTTGCTTCGCAAAAAGAACCAGCCGAATCCGATAAGAACAAGGATGAGAACAATAACGCCACCAATAATAAGAATTTTTTTATTCATCAGAGTTTAATGGTAACAAACATGCCAGTGTGTTGTGTACCCAGATCTGGCTTCTAATGCATATACGGCTCCATTTAAAGTCCATGAGTTCATAGTGTTAAAGCATGAATTTGTTGTCCCTGTGTTTGTTCCTGACATTATAAATTTATCTAAGGGGGAGGTGCCTCCACCGTAATGCAAATCTACCATTCCTGTTAAAGGACCGTGGCTTGTGTGCACCCAAAACTCTGTGCCACCAGTAATTGTCACAGCACATCCTCCAGGACAATTTGACGCAAGCCAGAGGAGCCCACTTATTGCTCCCCCTCTTATTTGAAATACGCTCGTACACCCTAAGTCTCCCACCAAGGCACAGGTGGCAGTAGGGCCATAATTATAGTGGATACTAGGGCCAAGAGAAGATCTTTCGCTTGTATCGGATGGCCAAGCGCTTCCACATGGATATGTTGCATAGTATGGAGAGCTTGGGCTTGGATAAGGCTTTGGATTCGGTGTGCAAGGTCCCCCTACTGGTGGGGTTCCACCGCCTCCTGTGGCTGGCGGAGGTGGGGCAAATGATTTTATGGAGAGATTAAATGACACCAGGTTTGGGCTTATGGTGTTTAGTATCACCCACGCACCAATCGCAAGGAGGAGTCCGATGAGCGCATTTTGTATTTTTTTGGTACCATCTGCCTTTGAACCGACACTTTCAGAGCCGATGTATTCGATACCACCAATAGTAATCATAATAACCGCAAGTGCTGCCGCAATCTCTATAGCGAGAGTAAATATTCCAGGGAGATAGGTACTTATAGAATCAACGTTGCAGTTTGGATCGGGCGGAGTTTGGTTTGGTATGCAGGTAGTCCCCGCCCCCGTTCCTGGGAGTGGGGCCAAGGGCACGTAGTTAATTTGAGCAAATAAAAAAGTTGGGACGAAAAAGGTAATCGCTAACAGAAAAGTGAGGGCTAGAAATGAAGAGGTTTTGTGTAGTCGATTCATACGTTTTTACTGTTTATTAAAAACAATTGAAAACTTTTCTTGGACCATTTGAAAAATTTTCTTCGGATTATCGATAGAAAGACCTATAAGAGAAGTTCCCCCTGCTCCGGAGTCATTTCGTACGGTTATGGTGTCCCCGTTCTGGTTTATTTGAGTTGGTTCGCCGTTGATTGTCCAATGGAAAGAAACCACATCACTTCCCGTTCTCGTTATTCCATACGGTACCGCGGTAAACGAAGTCTCCGTGTCTTTCATAGTGAAGTCTGAAGTTATTGCCTTGTTGTAGAGTATTCCAAAAAGTGGATTATTTTCGTAGAACAATAAGACAGGTTTTTCTGGTTTGATTGTGAGCGACCCTTCCCCTTGAAGAAGGCCATCTTCTGAAGAAATCGCCACCTCGATGTGTTCTGTATTGCCCAAAAATGATCCAGTAAATGAAAATGAATTTTTTCCATATCCAGATACTTCAGGGACAACGCGGTTGTCTCTCGTCCATGTATATATAAGGTTTTCTTTTGGAATCGTATTTCCATTTTTTTCAACAAAACTTGGAAGCGCTCCAACACGAATCTCAGATTCTCCTGTAAAAATCGCTCTTCCTCTATAGAGGAGCGGAGTAAAAGTTTTTGCCTCTGCTATAAGAGAAACATCTGTTGGGGAAAATCTGTATACGGTGTTGAATGCGGGGTTTCCTTCTCCTGGAATGATGTATACATCAACTATTGAAACCGTTCCAAGCCCACCGACGGTAAAATCAAAACTTTTCAACCCTTTTCCCTCCCTTTGTTTCTTCCCGTTTAATGACCATGAGATGAGAGCTTTATCTAAATCAAAAGTAAAACTTTCGACTTTTATGGAGACTTTTTCATTAGGCCTTGGAATTTCTGGTTCTATGTTTGTAGAAAGAATTTCCTGAATTTTATCAGTTTGAAGACCCACCTGCGCATAGCTTGCAGAAGGAAATAGAAAAATTCCAAGAAACATAAAGAGAAAAAACTTTTTTGAATCAAAGTTCATTGCTTGTATTATACCTTGAACAAAGGGGCCACTCTAGGGACTTTTCTACAGGTCAGGCCACTTTTTTCGACAGAGAATCAACCTTTTCTGCCAAGGGAATAAATTTTTTTGCTTTCTCTCTCCCAATAATCCACAAAACAGCTCCCGTCTGGGCTGGTAATGCATTGAGAATTGGCACTAGTTCAAAAATAAAGGATCCACCCAAAGCAGCGGCATTTTTAAATTTATCAAATTTTACCCCCCTCATTTTAAACCAAAGAAAGAATGTAAAAGATGCGATAAGGCCTACGAGCGGACTTAGTATCCAACCAACAAAAGGAATAAAATCCAAAATTATTTGCAGAGTGTCAAAGAAAATGGCTGTTCCAACCATAAGAAATACAGTACCAAAGGGGAATTTGTCAGCAGGAATGTTTTGTGTAGCTTGCCCTTGTCCTGACTGCCCCAGACCTCTTCCCCCTCCTACGTTTGTTTGGGGGTTGTTTGTGTTCGAGGTCCCTTGCTTCTCCTTGTTTTCTTTTTGTTTGGTTGGTTGGGCACTTCTTTTTTGAGAGCCGACCTCATTTTCAAGGGGTTTATAATTTTGCATTCGTGATGGGAGAGCGTTTCTTCGAGAGGCCTCACTTTGGGCTGATGAGGTAGAGGCCCTAAGGTTTTCTCGATTGAGTGATTCCCCCACGCCACGACCTTCACTCAAGTTAAGCGTATTGTCCAAAGGCACACCCCCGCCCAATTCTTGCGCGCGCTTGAACTGTGCGTTTCTTTTTAATTTCAAAGTAGCATTTCGTTGAGCAAGGGGTGAGTTGGGATTCGTTCCTTGAGCACTTTGCCTGAAAACACCCATCCTTCCTTCCCGTTCTCTGGTATTACGCGATTTGTACTCTTCAATAGGAAAAACTCTTTCTTCTCTGTTTGTTGTAGGCTCACCTTCCTGTGTTTTTTCTAAATCCTGTTCTTCATCCATGAGTATGTTTCGTTTTTGTATTACTGACCATTTTGCTCGAGATCTTGGCGAGATTTTTGTATCGCTAGAATCTGGGATGGGTCCGAGGTGATGATTTGGTCTTCAGTGTATGAGGCGATTATTTTGATGGCGACGTGCTTTAGGCCAGCAAAGAATATACCTTCTCCAACATCGGATTCTAGTAGAAGATATTTCTCTTCGTCAGTGAGGTTAAAGAGTTCTTGGAGGCGGTCAATGGCGGTTGGAGACTGTTTCAAAAGGATTTGAATAGATGAGTTGGTAATAATCGGTGCGCCATATGGGGATTTCAAAAAGTCATCCACGTCTTGGGTGATGGTTGCAAGTCCTAAATAGTATTTTCTTCCTCTTTTTGCAACATTGAGAAGGAAGGACGCAGTGTCTTCCGAGCGCATCATCCACCATGCCTCATCGATAACAAGGAGCCTTTTTTTGAGTTCTTTTCGTACAGTGCTCCAGATGTAGTGAGTAATGATGTACATAGCAATCGGTTTCAACTCATCTTCCATGTCGCGAATTGAGAACACCACAAACTTTTTATTGATGTCGATGTTTGTAGGTCGATTGATGAATCCTGCCCACGTTCCTTTTGTGTATTTTGTCAGACGTTGTGCAAGGGACTCTCCTCCCTCAAGACCGGAGAGCACCAACTCAAAATCAGAAAGAAGCGGAGCCTCAACATTTCTGAAATCAGACTCTGGAGTAATATCTTTAAGCGCATACGTTTCAGTAATGGCGCGGTCGATGAGCGAATCTTCTTCTGCGGTAAGCCCTCCCATCATCAGACGAAAAAGTCCAACCAGATTGATGATGTTTGAGCGCAGGACACTCGCTGAAGACTCACCTTCAATCGGTGGAGGAAGGTCAAAAGGGTTAATATGGTGGTCAGAGTTGAGTGAAATACCAAAGTGTCTTCCTCCGACCGCTTCTGCCATATATTGGTATTCATTTTCAGGGTCAATGACCAAGACATCGGTCTCAAACATGATGGTTCTCAAAAGCTCAAGTTTTGTACCATATGATTTTCCTGCACCAGATTTTGCAAAGGTAATCGAGTTGTAGTTCTCAAGAGAAAATCGGTCAAAGAGTACCAAACTCGAATTGTGTCGGTTGATACCATAGAGAATTCCCTTATCTGAAGTGAGGTCAAAAGAAATAAAAGGAAAAATACTTGAAAGTGGGGAGGAGTTGAGTTTGGAATTTACCGAGAGGATGTCGTCTCCGAGTGGCAATATACTTTTGTAGGCTTGTTCTTGTTGAAAAAGAGCTGGTTTCACATATACGAGTTTTGATTCAAGGATTGATTTTATTTCGGATTCTATTTTATCGAGTTCTGTTTCATTGTTTGCATATATCGATATATAGAGGCCGACATCAAAGAGCTTCTCTTGCGCTTGCTGAAGTTGGTCACGAAGGTTTTCTAAATCTTGATATGCCACATCGAGCATCGGATCACGCACCAGCCCTTTCTCTTCTCGTGTATGAATCTGGCTCTGTACTTCAGCAACTTTCCTTTGAAACTGTTTGAGGACCTTCGTTGTTTCTATTGGGTGGATAAATATAGAGATGTCGAACACTCGGTCGAGGTTGATGATTGGTGCAAACCAACTCTCTCCTAGGAATCGAGGGTACGATATGACAAAGAAAGAACGGACGATTTTTTCTCCGAGATTGAGTTCTTTCGGGCTTACCTTAAGCGCGCTCGGTGCAATGATATCTTTTAAATCAAGGGTGTTTGCCTCATAAATCTCATGAGGAAGGATGTTTACTCCTCCCTGCATACGTTCTTTTGGTTTTAGAAAATCAAATATTCCCATATTATTTTTTTGCGCCAGCGGTCGCAGGGTCAGTGAGCTGGATTGGCCTCTCTGTGTCTCCGGGGTTAAATATTTTATAGAACACCTCGATGATTTCTTCGGTTCCAAGGCGCGCAACCCGAATGCCACAGCGAATGAGCCCTTGTTCAACCACAGACAAGCGTTGTTCAAGTTGTGTTCGGTTTTCCTCGAAGGTTTCTACTTCGCTTTTTGTTTCCGCTTCTGGGGTTTTCTTTGCAGAAAAGGGGTTTCCTATGAGACTTCCACTTCCTTTTCCAAAGAAAGCGGGAGTATAGGGCACAACGACAAAAAAGCTTTTTGTCATGATGTTTGTGTTGTCAGTAAAGTTTTTTATAAACTCCACATATTCTTGGATTTGAATTTTCATTAAACTATTCACTTGGTTCTTCTTTTGATTTTCAAGGAGGGCAAGATAGGGCCGTATATCAAGTTTTCTTGACTCGATAAAAATCTGTATTGAAAAATCGAGAGAGTTTAAAAAATCTTGGAATTGGAGGAGGATTGCTGTTTTCTCGTCCTCTCCTTTAAGAGAAAAATTAACCGATGAAGCAAGGATTATCCCCCGCATACCACCATCTTTCATGATGATGACTCCATCGCGAATTTCTTCTATTGGTACAAATTCTTGTGTTGCGCGTGCTGATATTGCCATGAAATATGTGTATGGGAACAGAACAATTTTAGCACAATTTTTTGAATCGATGCGGAGACGTTATGAATCTCTAGCGTATTTGCTCTTCTACCAACTTTTCTTCTTTTGTTTCCTTTGCTCCGGTACCCTTTGTCACATCAAGCGACCAAGAAAGGTCTTTGAGTTTGCTGTCTGAAAGTCGAGGGATGAATACTTGGCTCGGGGAACTTTCTTCTCCGGGTTTCTTTATTACCTTTTTTTCTTCCTTTTTCCAAATATAGAGTTTTTCTCCAATAAAATATCGCACAAATGCTTCGATAATATAGATAAATGATTTGTTGTTTATCTTATAGAACGCAAGCGCTGCTGAAAATGCCGCCACCGGAATACCAAGGAGAAAGGCAATGGGTTTTGGAAGAAGGGTAAAAAGGACAACGATGATACCCCCCCCTCCAGCAAGGTAAATACCCTGCTTGAGGGTTAAGGGCCCCAAGATTTTATCTTCAACATCAATAAATTGTGGTACTTGGAAACGCATGAGTAGCTTATAGCTTCTAGGTGTTAGCTGATAGCTTCTTAATTATAACATTGAGCATCCTCATTATCTCATCCAAATTACTATCAACTTTTGTTGTCTGGTCTGTCCTTATAAACCCAAGTTTTTTAGATATTTCGATTTGGGTTTCCAATTCTGCTCCCGAACCGTACGCGATTCTTAAAAACTGAGAGAAGTCCTTTCTTGTTGACCTTGCTTTTCCCTCAGCTATGTTTGAGGATATAGAAACAGCACTTCTGCGCATCTGTGATATAAGCCCGTACATCTCGCCTTTCGGAAAATTTTCTGTCAGCTTATACACTTCTACCCCAAGCACAATAGATTTTTGCCAAACAATAAGATCTCTGTATGAGTTTATTTTTTTGTTTTCTGTCATTTTCCTAACAGCTACAAGCTACCAACTAAAAGCTAGTTCGTTGGTTCCCTATACGGATCTTGTCCGGGGTAAAATTTCTTCTCTACAACCTGATTTTCTCCCACTGAAACCTTTTGTGAAAGTGTTTGCTCGAGAGTGGTTGTCGGTAAATCGCTTTGTCTCTGGAGTATGTCGAGAGATGGCCTCACTCCTGGGAGATTGTTTGGAACTATGGGACTAGTATTTAGGATTGTTGTGTTTTGAACGGGGGGTGGTTTTTGTATTGGGTTTTGTGGAACAGTGTTTGTTGTGGGAGTTGGTGTTTCACCTTCAACCTCTGTCGGGAGAAAATCATTTACTTCTTTAAATACTTTTTCTCCTATTTCATCTGCTATGTCTCGCGCTAGGATATCCGGGATAGAAAGTTCTTTTTTGATGTTTTCTTTGAAGTCTCGTTTTAGTTCAAGGGCAATCAATACAAACAAAGTCTCATTTTCAAATGATGTTGTTTGGTCAGCAGAAAAGTTATTTTTCTTAGCAATTTCTTGCACAACAGAAGTCCAACGCCCCTCCGCAAGGAGTTTTCTAATCTCTTGCGGAGCAGTTTTTATTTGGTTTTCTAAAGAAAATGTTTCGTCCATGGTATTTTATGTGGTTGGAGGTGCTCCTGATGCTGGAGTTTCAGGTTTCTTCTCCTCTTCAGGTTTAGGTTCCTCTGTTTCTTTTGCTTCCTCCCCCTCTTTTTTTGCCAATGCTTTTGCGGCCTCTACAAATTTTTCCTTCTCACTCTTTCCGGTTCTCAATTCTGCGGCGGCTTGCCTGCTTGCGCGTGTAACTTTTCCAGGAGCCATTAGGGTCTCGATGTACTTCTCCTTTCGCTCTTTTCCTGCGGTGACAATCACATCTTTTTCTTTCCTCGCCTTGTCCAAAGCTTCTTTCTCAGAACTTTTTCCAAAATCTTCTCTTTCTTTCTTTGCTTGTGCGAGCTCTTGTATCTCGGCCCCACCCTTATCTATTGTTATTTCTTGAGTCTTTGTTTTTATATTTGCTTCGTGTAATTCTGTTTGGCGACTCACTTCTGCGCGCGCCTGCTCTAGTTTTTGTCTGCGCGTAGCATCCATAACCACATTTGGGTCTTTGGCCATATTTTCCAAGGGCACAGCATTTCTCTTCGCTTGTTGAAGTGTATCTGGTTCTTTCACAAGAGTTCTCGCTTCTGTTTCTGCTCGTTTCACCATTTCATTATGGGCTTTTTGAGCTTTTTCTTCCCGTTCTTTTATAAGTTTTTCTTTTTCATCATGCACATCTTTGGCCTGCTTAATCTTTGCGTCAGCCTCTGAAAGGTCAACTTTACTTGGGGCCAATGATTCGCCAATCTTTTTCTTGGCCTCAACTTGTCTTTTTAAGACTGCTTCATAACCACCCTCCCCACCACCCTTCCCTATGCCACTAGTAGCTGCTCGCACATCAAAACTGGAACTCGCAATCTTTTGAGCTGCCGCAAGTTTGAGACGTGCCCTAATGTCTCCGCCAGCAGCTCTGGCTTGTAGGTCTTTGTCGTTGGCTACTTCGCTCGCACGACTTCCTATAAACTTTCTCCCAGCATACCCGCCGACTCCTCCCACCACAGCTCCGCCCAGTCCAAGCGCTCCTCCGACAATTTTCGCTCCGACACTTCCTCCTTGACTTGCCACTTCTTTCGCAATTGTAAGAGCTCCTATTATAAAAGATGTGACAACCACATAGTTTATAATCAATCCAATACTACTACCGGTAATACATCCGAGAGTTGAGGGAGTTCCAACAGTTTTCCCACCGCTGACCCCTTTAAATGTGTCAGCGATTGAGCCGGGAGTACTACATATAAACCCTGGGCTATTGATGATAACAACCACAATCCAAACCAAAATCATAAAAATAGGAGCAAAAAGCACTTGGTCCCAAAGAGACTTCCACCACTTATCAACCCATTGTCCTAATTTTGGAATGATAGAGCCCATAAATGCTACTGGAGAGAGGATAAGGAGGAATATAAATGTTACATACCGAATAAGAAACATAATTGAGACCGCTGAAAACACAAAAGCAGTAGCTAAGAAAAACACACTTCCTCCAAGCGAAACCACGGAGGCAGTTCCTAGATTACTAATATTTTTAAGGAGAGTGCTTGCCCCCCCTGCCCCATCTGGATTATATATTGTTGTTAGACCGAGGGGTTCCATAATGCTGTTCGAGAGTCCCGTCCTCACGCTTCCTATCGGTACGATTTGTCTATAGAAAGTAAGTGTAGCGATATTTGAAGCGTCGATGATTACTTTGGTAAAGAAAAGGCTAAAGTTAATGAGAATCGCCGCTAGGATAATACTGATGAGGCTTTTTTTCCAGTTTACTCCAGAGACATCAAGGATAGTTCCAATAGCCGTATAGAGAAGTACGAATATAAACGTCAGATTCATAACATCTCGGATGGTTCCCCACGCTATATCAATACTAGTGATGCCTTGTATGTTTGCCTGCATGTTTGTCACGGTATAATCCATAACAAAATTCAGCACTTGACCTCCGAGCCACAGAATCCATGAGGTAAGTGTGAAAGGAATGAATATGATGTCAATTAAGATTCTCTTAAAAAACCCAGGACTTGCAACTTGAGCTTCCACAGCGAAAGGCCCTGCGATAAGAATAAGGATGAGAAAAAATCCTATACTTTTTTTGTGTTTCTTAAAAAACTCTTTCATTTTAGTATATGACCACTTGTGCGCATTGGATTTGTACTGGAGCGACAGTTCCATTGGCATCGATAACAGTCACCGATGTGTTTTTCGTGCCAGTTCTCTCGTATATTCGAGTGAGTGATGTGAATGTTGAGTTTACAGGGAATATTTTTACGGTGGTTGGAAAATTCCCGTTGTAGAGGGTGATTTTCGCGTCTTTTGGGTCACTACTGTCCCAAACAAAGAGTTTGTATATTCCAGATCCTCCAGAAATCTGTGCATCAAATGTTACGTCGTTTATTGCTGTCGGTGGATTTGATGGGCTTGGTACGTATTCAGGTGCTGCCATCGGAGACGCACTACATGAACCTGTGATCGGTCCAAATTGGCTAACAGTAATACTTTGAGCACAGGTAACAGTTTGTGAAGTCGCAGGTCCACCATTTGAGGGACTTGAAGAGACAGTTAGGGTTGCATTTTTTGTTCCCGGAGTACTGTAGGTGACTGTTGAGTTTGCTTGATTTCCTGACGCTGTACCTCCCCACGTGTATATTGGGTTTGATGCTCCCGCAACTGATGATGCCCAAGTCACAGGAGTGTTTACGAGAACTGTCTGAGTAGAGTTTGTAGGGTAGCACGCCACTGTCGCACTTCCGCCACCCCCACCCCCACCATATCCACCTTGAGTTCTGTTAATGAGTCCAGCCGCACTCGTGCCTGCATTAAAAATGCGTTTTTGGAGTTGGCCTAAAAGTGCTGTCATGATCTGATTAAAATCGTTTGTGAGGTTGAGTTGATCCACCTCACTTCCCAGTACTTTTTGAAGTTGCTCGTTTATAACAGAACCTGGAGTTTTTGTTACACAGACATTTTTACTGGCTCCTCCTTTAGTGGAGTTTTTCGAAGGCTTGCATTTTTGGAATGAAAGAAATCCTGCCCCCCAATTTGCTTCAAGAAGTGTGGTCTCTTCTTGTATTGCTTGATCGGAATCAAGCGTTGCTTTTGCGTCAAGAAAAATAGCATAGGGGTTTCCCGTTGGAGTTTGAGTTAATTCAAACCAACCCTGCCAACCACCTTTTGAGAAATCTCCATCAATAAAGTTTTGTAAGTTCGCTATTGTTCCTGTAAATGTACACTGTCCGGTATAGTCATCCCCCGGTCTTCTTCCTGTGTTTTGCGCATAATATTGGGTTAAGGCGAGTTGGATTTTTCCACGCCACGGTGAACAGAGTGCCCCGAGTCCAACGCTCTTTAAAAAAGGTTGAGCAGTGCCGTTTGCAATAGCGCCGAGGTCCCCGATTGGGTCTACCAGGAACTGTGGGCCACTGTTGCCGGGCCCCTTGTTAATGTAATTTACTGTGGCATTGGTGATGTGGTCAACTTGTGATCGAGCAAAAGTAATCATTAGGCTGTCCAGGTTGATTCCTGGAATTGTAATTCCAAAAAGAGTGATGCCGAGATTCTTTTGGCGTTGTCCAGCATCGGCACTGGGGACCGGAGGAATGGCGTCTGCAGGACCCAGAAGCCCCGCAAGAGCCACAGACGGGCTTGTGATAAATGAGGAAAAAATTAAGAAAGAAACAAAAATATTTCGAAGTGTTTTTTTCATTGTAAAGTGTTCAAAGAAAACCCCGGCTCATCTGATATAAAAATTATACCATTCCCAAGAAGATAACTTATTATTTTTGCGATTAAATTCTGCCCAGCAGTTGAGGCATTTGTGTATTCTTCTATTCCAATGACCGCACGTGTTGGATCACTTTGAAGGAATGCTATGTTTTTTAACCCCCGAGCGTTTTGGAGATAGTTATTTGCAAGATCAATATGAGTAGACACCAATCCTTTTGGCACACTAAGTGTCATGAGTTCTGTTGCCATGTCGCCATACCATTTTGATGCTTGATTGAGTTTCTGTGAAGATAAGGGGTTGTTTCCTGCGAGACCCCCGGTCAAATCTTCCGCCTGCAGCGGACTTTGAACATATAAATCCTGGTATTTTTTTTGTATAACCGCAAAAGTATTACCATAGGTTCTCATTTTTATAAGATCTGCGTCGTCAAAACTTTTTAGACCACTAGCTGTAAATTGTTTTTCAGCGGGCAGTGTGATACCTGAAGCAATCCGCTCCGTAAGCTGGTCAATGCTTGCAGGATTTAGGTTTCCAGATTTTTTGAGAGAAACATATTCAGCAAAAATGTCCTTACTTAGCGCTACTGTCGCATCCTCTCCTGGGGTCGCAAGGGCTTTTGCGGTTAGACTGTTAGTGTTTTGTGTTGGGAGTCCTTCTTTTGCATCAATTTTTTTCTGTATATAGTCCGCATCAGGAATTTTCTCCGGATTGCTGATTTTTTTCATAGGGTCTGTTCCCCAGAGAACTTCCTCCCAGTCTTTAAGTCCGTCACTGTCACTATCGGTTTCGTTGATGACTGAATTTTTTACCGCAACAACCTCCGTTTGGCTTTGAGTGGGAGGAGTTTTCGGCATAATTTTATCCTTAAAAAGCACAAAAAGACCCAGAACAAGAACGACTGGTATGAAAAAGAAAAAAAGTTTTCGAGAAGGAAAGTTCAATCTCCTCCAGTATATCAAAAATAAGGCCTATTCTTTCTCTAAAATCCTCTTTTATGTGGATAAAATAGTGCTTTAAAAGAAAAAGGAAAAATAATTCTCCGTGTATAATGAAAACCATGCAAAAACTCTCTTTTTGGAAAAAAATTGTACTATTCTCGCCCCTTTTTTTGTTTTTTTTTGCACACACGCAAGGGGTTTTTGGTGCAATAGTTACTTTTGAACGTGATATGCGAGTAGGTTACCAAGGCGAAGACGTTCGCGCTCTCCAGAAAATACTTAATTCTGAACCTAAAACAGTGATTTCTTTAGCTGGACCGGGTTCTCCTGGGCAAGAAACCGATTATTTCGGGGTAAAAACAAAAAGCGCCGTTATAAAGTTTCAAACGCTGTACTTGCCAGAAATTCTCAGTGTTTCGGTGGACTCGATTACTGCGACAGGCTTTGTCGGCCCCCTTACCCGACTTAAATTAAACGCTCTTACTACTGGTGTTCCCTCGCAAAATGCCATTGTCGCTACTACGAGCACCACGACAACCACAACTTCTTCAAAACTAACACGAGAAGAAAAAAAATCAGCAGATTTTTTCCAAAGACTTTTTTTGAAACAAAAACCAACATTTTTTAATGTTTCTCGATATGAAGCTTCTCCTGGTATGGAGGTTTTTATAAACGGTGAAGGGTTTCTTCCTCAAGGAAATATCGTACATATAGGGAGTGGGTATGTCGCGGATAGTGTGGTTAGTAATGAAGGGAGAACCCTTAAGTTCACTGTCCCCACAGATGTTTCTTTTGGAAAGTACAATCTTTATGTTTCAAATAAAAACGGTGATTCAAAAGATTTTTTTGCAGGAGATTTTTTTACGATAACAAATACTCCTCATAATCCACCTTCCATTTTCTCAATCAATCCAAAAAATATTTCTAGAAATGATATTAATAAAGAAATTATTATTACAGGAAGTGGTTTTGATCAAAAAAATAACACCATTTACTCCTCACTTGGAAATATTTCAAACCTGCCCTCTTCTGGTGGGAATCTTATTAAGATAAAACTTTCTGATTTTCCTGAATTTACTAAAATTAAAAGTATCCCAACGGCAATAAAGGTTTCTTTTGATGTTGTGATTTTCGTGAAAACAGACGCTGGGGGGTCAATTACACCAAGCGTACTTTCTCTGGAATTTTGATATTATATTGCTATGAAACGAATCACCGCTCTTATTTTTTGTTTGGTTTCTGTGTTTGTCCCCCTCTTTCATTTTGCACAGGCACAGTCCCCACTCCTAGCGTATGGTGGTGAGGTTCGAGTTGTTATTCCATGCACATGCACATTTAATTGGTGGGTTTTTTATGCTCCCTTGTATCCTGCACCTGCCCCTTTCCCTTTTGTAGGTGCACTTGTGATTACTCCAGGTGTCACATTCCCCCTTGCCTATCCATGGTTTATTTTACCTGTCCCAGTTCCCACAACATGGCAATTGGGGCAGTATATTCCTGGAGCGGGGATTTGCTTCATTGGCGTTCCTCCATTTTGTGTTCCACTTCCGAACTGGGGTCATGTTATGAAAGCAGGAGCATCATTCCCTGGTTTCCCTTAAGATGTTTTGCCATTCTAGGAGACTCACATCCTCTGCTCTGATTTTTTTAGGGAGACAGAGGGTTTCAAATATCAACTCAACTTTTTGTTTCGGCAGAACCTTCTCAAGATTTCGTATTAATACTTTTCTTTTGTGAGAAAAAGCAGATTGAATGACAGAGAAAAAATCTTCCTCACTAAAATCCACAAAGAAATCTTTTGAAATTTTCTCAATTGAGAGAATTGCTGAATCAACCTTTGGTTTCGGAGAAAATAATTCTTTTTTTACGGTTTCTATGTATCGGGGAACGCCATACACTTTCACCGAAAGCGAGAGCAGGCTCTCTTTTCCATCGCGTGCAACAATACGTTTTGCTACTTCTCGTTGCACCATAATAACCATTGTTTCTGGCTGATGGGTGCTGGATAAAAATTTTCTAACCACGGCCCCTGTTATGTAATAGGGAATGTTTGCAACAATTTTGTACGGTGTTTTCTTTGGGAAAATATTTTTTATTTCGAGCTCTAAAATATCCCCCTCTATGAGAACAAGTGAACCGGAGGCTATCTCCTTTGCAAATTCTTCTTTGAGAATCGGTATGAGTTCACGGTCTTTTTCAATCGCTATAACATTCGCCTCTGCTTCTAGGAGTATTCGAGTGAGACTTCCCTTACCTGGGCCGATTTCAAGAACCGTATCGCCAGGCAAAATTTTCCCGGCAGAAATCATCAGTTTCAAAGTGGGTCTATGTTTGAGAAAGTTTTGTCCGAGGGATTTCTTTTTTTTAAAGTTTTTTCCGTTCATAATCAGAATTTTATTTTAAACAATGGTTTTCGAAGCAGTCCGTAGTTCCCTTCTTCCTTCATAAGAAATTTCTCTGGGATATCAACAATAAATTCTGACGGTATATTTATCTGGCGACTTCCAAACAGTGTTCGCGTTTGGGCGCACGAAAGAAATATTTTTTTTCGCGCTCGGGTAAGCGCCACATAGAAAAGCCGTCGTTCCTCTTCGTCCTCTTCGCGGGTTGTTTCGTTTTCAGAGAGTCGTTTGTGAGGAAAAAGGTTTTCTTCAAGTCCAACCACAAACACATAATCAAATTCAAGTCCTTTTGAGGCGTGCACAGTCATGAGTTTTGCTCCCACTTGAGGTTTATTGAGGTCATCCTGATCGCTTTGAAGCGCCGCATCGGTCAAAAGTCTCTCGACCCCCGCCTCTCCCATATACTCGTCATAGCGCGAGGCAAGAGTTACCAGTTCTCGGATATTTTCCAGTCTCTCCTCGCCATCTTCCCCTCCCCTCAAGAGTTCGTCTTCAATACCACTTTCTTTTATGACAAACTTGATGGTGTTCGAGGGTTTTTCTTTTTTTGCATACTCACTAATTTTTTGAAGAATTCGCAAAAGCTCGTCGTACTTATCCTTAGTTTTTCTTGGTAATTTTTCCGGAGTCCCTTCAAAAATTTTAAGGAGTGAGACTTTCCCAATTCCGCGGGTTGGGACATTCATAATCCTTTTTATGTCAGCGAGAGATTCTGGAGAGAGGCTTGCTTTGATGTATGCCAAAACATCTTTCACCTCCTTTCTTTCAAAAAATTTTGTTCCAAGGAGCTGATAAGAGACTCCATAGGAAATAAATGCTTCTTCAAGTACTCGTGATTGAAAATTTGCCCGATATAGGATTGCAATTTTGTTTATGTCGACACCATTTTCTGAAAGTTCCTTTGTTTTGTTTGCTACAAATTCGGCTTCGCTCACCTCATCGTATCCTTCAAAGAGTGAAATAGGCTCACCAGTTGGATTTTTGGTGAAGAGGTTTTTTTCTTTTCGGAATTTATTTTTTTGGATTATGTGATTTGCAACACTCAAAATAGTTCCCGTTGAGCGATAGTTTTCTTCAAGCAAAACAGTTTTTGCATCAGGGTAGTCTTTTTCAAAATTTAAAATATTTCGTAGTTGCGCTCCACGCCAGCTGTAGATATTTTGGTCGATATCTCCCACCACACAGATGTTTTTTGTTTTGAGTGCTAGAAGTTGAGCAATCTGGTATTGCACCGTATTAGTGTCCTGGTACTCATCAATATGAATATACTTCCATACGTGGTGGTAATGTTCGAGCACGTCTTTGTTTTGGAGGAGGCGGGCTGTTTTGAGGAGTAGGTCATCGAAATCAAGCGCCTTTTCTTTTGTAAGAGTGTTTTCGTATTCCCTCCAGACTTGAGAAACGATGGTTCCCATATAATCCCCTATCACTTTTTCTGCATATTCCTCCTGTGTTGTCCCACTTCCCTTTTCTCTTGAGATAATTCCAAGCATTTTCCCTGCGTCAAATTGTTTTGGATCAAGTCCAATTGTCCGTATTCCTTCTCGCACCGCCTGCTTCGAGTCTCCTTTGTCATAAATACCAAAAAACCTTGGAAGATTAAGGAACGAAGCATTTTCTTTAATAATATGAACCCCAAGTGCGTGAAATGTACTCACAAATGGTCTTTCGGATTCGGATACTGGAAGAGAGAGCAATGGATCATGTTCAATTTCCAAAGAAACGCGTTCCCGCATCTCTTTCGCTGCTTTGTTTGTAAATGTAATAGCTAAAATCTCTCTTGGGGCGACCCCGTGTCTTATGAGGTTCACGATTCGGGCGGTTAGAGTTTTTGTTTTACCTGCGCCAGCCCCGGCAAGGATGAGCATGGGTCCATCGAGTGTTTCCACCGCCTGCTTCTGCTCAGGATTGAGATTTTCCATTTGAAGAATATACCACAGAAGACCCCATTTCTCTTTTTTTGATTCAAAATTTTTTGAAAATCACAATCCTACTCTCCACAGGGTGTCCACAGAAAGGATTTTTCTTGATTGACCCCACTTTTGAGGGCGGTATAATGAACCAGTTGCGGATATATTACAGAAAATATTTAAATGGCTCTGTAGAGCCATTTAAAACTCAGAAAGACAGAATTATCATTTAAACTAGGCTTATTTTATCTTTTAGAAAACACAAAGGATCACAGCGTTTTAGTATTTCTGGATCCTCTCTCAAAAAAACAAGGTTTTTAGGGCTTTTTTGGAGAATTCTCCCAATAGCCATACTTCTTGTTGCCCCTTTTGCTGTTCACGCGGGGCTCGTTTCTTTTATTGCCGGCCTTTTTTCATCAGCAAGAGCTCAAGAGACATCCTCTTTGAACTCTCAAAATATGGCCTTACTTCAGGCTCCACTCAACTCAAACCCCAATCCACCTCTTGGTGGTGGCGACATTACCATTGTCGGAGGTAGCGCTCTCCTTCCGGATTCAAGTCCTTCAGGGGGCTTGGTTGAAAACCTTAAAGATCATCCAATTTCTGACCAGATCAGTGTGTATATAGTTCGAGAGGGAGACACTCTTTCTGGTATTGCCAAGCTTTTTGGAGTATCTATCAATACAATTCGTTGGAATAACAATATAAGGGGCTCGACCATTTCTCCCGGGCAGACTCTCCTTATTCTTCCTGTTTCGGGTATTCGTCACACCGTTAAAAAGGGTGATACAGTGCAAAGTATTGCAAAATTGTATAAGGGTGACATTGGCGAAATCAAGCAATATAACAACATTACAGAAAATACCAAACTTTCTGTCGGTGATGTTGTGATTGTTCCTGATGGAGAATTATCTCCTCAATCATCCGGGGTTCCTCTACAGTACTCTCAAGTGAAATTTCTTGAAACCACTAAATCTTTTGATGGTTTCTTCGTACGACCAACGACCGGACCCAAAACCCAAGGTATTCACGGTTATAACGGTATCGACATCGCTCCCCCACGAGGCACTCCAGTTGTTGCCGCAGCGTCTGGGCAAGTCATTGTCAGTAGAAGTGGTGGTTGGAATGGTGGCTATGGATCATACGTCGTTATCCAACACTCAAATGGCACACAAACGCTCTATTCTCACATGATGAAGGTTGTGGCATTTCAGGGAGCAAGTGTCGTCCAGGGAGAAGTTATCGGGTATGTTGGTGCAACTGGAAAAGTGACGGGGGCACACCTCCACTTTGAGGTTCGTGGTGCTAAAAATCCATTTTAAAGTAAGTCTAGATTTGCTTCTGCCAACTTCTTCGAAGCCGGCAGAAGCAAATCTAGATAGTGTGCAAAACAAAACCCCCTGTCGTACGACAGGGGGTTTTGTTTTCACTGCCTTTTCGGTCTGTACTGGATTGCTTCAAGAATGTGTGCAGTATCGACAATTTCTTTTTGATCGAGGTCAGCAATGGTACGCGCAACTTTCATAATTTTATGGTACACCCTTGGAGAAAGAGACAGCTTCTTCGCTGAATCGTTTAAAATATTTTTTGCTTCGGGTGTCAGTTCTACACTAGAAACAAGATCTCGAGCGCTCATTTGAGCATTGGTTTTTCCATCTTTCCCCAATCTTTTTTTCTGAATCGCGCGAGCTTGTATAACTCGTTTTTTGATTTCCCCAACGGCTTCTTCCGTCGTATTTTTTTGAGAAAGTTTCTCATGCTCAATTCTCGGAACTTCAAGCCAAATATCAATGCGTTCGAGAATTGGTCCGGAAATTTTTTGTTGATATCGGAGGAGATTTGCCGCGGAGCAGGTGCACTCTTTTCCTCGAAACCCATAGTTTCCGCATGGACACGGGTTCATTGCCGCAATGAGAATAAAGTTTGCTGGAAATGTTGCGCTTCCCTTTGCTCGAGAAATATTGATAACTCGATCTTCAAGTGGTTGTCGCAAAGCGTCAATGACTCTGCGTTCAAATTCTGGAAATTCATCGAGAAATAATATGCCGTTATGCGCAAGTGTCGCTTCTCCAGGTTTCGGTGTCGCTCCCCCTCCGACAATAGAAACGTATGAAGAGGTGTGGTGGGGTGCGCGGAAGGGTGGGTGTGTTACTAATGGGCCAGTCAAGATTCCCGCGACCGAATGAATAGCTGTGGTTTCGAGAATTTCTTCAAACGAGAGTTCAGGAAGGGTTCCTATAAAGGCTTTTGCGAGCATCGTTTTCCCTGTTCCTGGGGGTCCGTAGAGTGCCACGTTGTGACCTCCAGCCGCGGCAATTTCAAGACCTCGTTTGGCATTTTCTTGTCCTCGTATATCTTCAAACCGAACTTGTTCTTTCGCAAACTCATACGCGCGCACTTCAGTTTTTGGCTGGAGAGGAATTTTTTTTTGTTCTTGCCTTTTTGTATCAATGTGCGCCAAGACCTCGTTTAAAGTGTGTGCACCAAAAACTTCGATACCATCAATGAGCGCTGCTTCTTCAGCATTTTCTTTTGGAAGAAACATGGTTGTGAATCCCCTTTCTTTTGCTTCACGAATGAGGGGTAAGGTTCCTTGAATTTTTCGAAGTTCTCCGTCAAGGGAAAGTTCTCCCAAGAAAAGAAATTTCTTTGAATCAAAAGATATTTCGTCGGACGCCAAGAGGTAGCCTATTGCCATACCGAGGTCAAAAATCGGACCCTCCTTTTTTATATCTGCGGGAGCAAGTGAAATGACAACTTTTTGGTTCTTGTTTTTTGGAGATTTAAAACCAGAATTTTTAATAGCAGCTGAAATCCTGTCGCGAGATTCCTCAACTGCCTTGTCTGGTAGCCCCACAATCGAAAAGGCGTGGAGGCCTTGGGAGAGGTCTGTTTCAATGTCTATGATGTGTGCCTTAAGAAGCGTTGTTTGGGCGCTGTGGACCTTTGCAAAACTCATATAGGTGCAAACTATATGAGTGAGTTTTCTTTGTCAATATGGAGCTTGCAGGTACGAGCGGCTGGATTCGCTTCGAGCACTTCTTTCTCAATGGGCTCTTTAGAAATTTCGCAAATCCCATAGGTTCCCTTTTCTATGTTCTCGAGGGCTCGTTTCACGCTGTTGTATCGAATTTCAAGCTGTTTGAGTATCGCTGTGTTGCTCTCAAATTCTTCAATAGTGTCTGCGACCTCGTTTTCGTCGGCGTTCATGGTGTCGAGCAGTGCGGGGGTTGCTTGCCAATCATTCGGATTTTCTGGGTTTATGCGTCCAATCGAAGAAAGCTCTCTTGTGAGGAGCTCTTTTTCTGATTCTAATTTTCCTTTGAAATAGTCGAGGTCGTTTTGGTTCATGGGGTCAATGATACCAATGTCAAAACAATATGCAAATCTAGCGAATAAGTTTTTGAGAAATGAGCTTATTTAGCATTTCTTTTAGAGTATTTTCGTTTGAAGTTATGAGGAGCGTCTCTTTGTCCAAAAAAGAGTACAGCATTAAAATATCGCCATTTGAGTTTTTGAGAACTCGCGCGTCCTTATTTCGAAGTGTCTCGTCTTCAAAATTTTTGTTTATTTGGAAAGTGCTTAATTGTGGGAGTGGAGTTACTATTGAATGTGTCGAAGTGCTCTCGCTATTTTGAGCTGAAATTTCACCAGGAACACTTACGGGAAGAAATAAGGCGCCAACATCTCCATTCATCGTCTCCTCCCATTTGAGCATTCCGTCAAAAGCATTCTGGTAAGAAGAAATTCGAATAAGAAGGAAGGGCTCCGTCCGTTCATCTTGGAAGAATCCAAACATAAATTGGTCACCAAACGAGCGGAGTGTTGCTCCAGGTATCTTTGTGTTAAGAATTGCAAACAATTCTTTTGTGCTTACTGTTTGGATTCCTGCTTGTTTGTTTTTATTTAAAAATATATATGTTATTTCGTTTGGTTTTGTTTCGCCCTTAAGTCGTTCCCCGTTGATTACACTTACAAATTCTTCACGTGTTGCCCCATCAACTGAGATGCTTTTTTGTGTGTTGTACCTGATGATTGTTTCTTCTGGTGCAGACCCAGGTGTTTGTATTTGAGCAACGGGGATTTGTTTTTGAAGATAATAAAAGCCGACGACCGTACCCACCCCAAGGATGATAAGAAGGAGACTGATGAGTACACTCCAAAACCCTTTCTTTGTTTCGGGATCTTTTTGTTTCGGTTTCTCTATCTCTTCTTTGTCTCGTTTCTTTTTTTCTGCAAGGGTGATAGTTAAGACCGAAGCGTTTTGGTTTTTTATTGCTTCAGCGACATCACCTTGGTATGTGCGTAAATTCTTTATAACAATTTCTGGTCGAGAAATTGGGTCTGTTGTTTCAGTGAGACTTTCCCCGACCGCATTCATTTTTGCGAAAATTTCACTCGTATCGCGGCCACCGGATATTTTCTTGGTTATCTCGGCGATTTTATCATCGTTGAGTTCTATTTTTTTTGGTTGCTCTCCTTCTTGCATGGCAGTCTTTTGCTCAATTGTAACACAGCACTTTTTTGATATGAAAGAAAAAACCTCCTGTGAACGTAAGGAGATTTTTCTTATTCTCTCTGTTTTCTAGGTTGTTTTCCTAAAAGATATTTTCGAGGATTTTTGTCGAGATCTAAGAAGTCGTCAACAACTTCAATTAGTTTTCCTGATGCTGATTTTCCAAAGGCCACAACCTCAACCTGACATCCATGAGTATTTTGAAGGTATTCAACAAGTGGTATAAAGTCCCCATCTCCGGACATAAGGATAACAGTGTCGAGTTTTGGGCCCATCTTAACCGCGTCCATAGCAATGCCGACATCCCAGTCAGCCTTCTTAGCCCCTCCGAGGAAGATTTGAAGATTTTTTGTTTTTGTTTCTATCCCCGCTTTTTCAAGGGCGTCAAAAAAGTTTTGCTCCTCACCGCTTTCGGTCGTGATGACATACGCAACCGCACGGATTAGAGCGCGATTTCCAACGGCATCTTTCACTAATTGTCCGAAGTTTACGCGTCCGTGGTAAAGGTTTTTCGCACTATGATAAAGGTTTTGTGTATCAATAAAGACCCCGACACGTTGTTCTTTTTGTTTAATTACTGCCATAAAATAGTTAGAGAGATTTTTACTACAAACACTTACGCTTTCTTTTTAATGTTGAGCTTCTTCATGAGTGTGTTGAAGCGTTTTGGGTATTTTTTCTGGAGATAATTCATGTGAGCCTGTCTTTGGGAAACCATACCCAAAAGACCACGTCTTGAGTGGTTGTCTTTCTGGTGTTTTTTAAGGTGGAGAGCAAGTTCCTCAATTCTTTTTGTGAGAATTGAGATCTGTACTTCAGGAGACCCAGTGTCTTTGTCGTGGACCCGAGTCTCTTTCATGACCTTCTGCTTTTTTGTTTTGGAAATCATTGTCGAAACATAATAGCACAAAACCTTTATTTCCGCAAGTTATTTTCTATGGTCAAATAGTGAGACAATTTTGATATAATAATGTGCGACATTATAATGGAACTTGAGAAACTAAAACGTGAATTTTTGGAACACCTCGAAATCGAGAGAGGAAGAAGCCTTAAGACTGTAGAAAACTACGAAAGATATTTGGACACTTTTCTTCTGTACGCTAAAAAGAAAAACCCAAAAGACATATCTGACGACCTGATTCGCGAATACCGCTTGTGGCTTAACCGCAAGCCTGTGCACAAAACGAAGGGGGGTAAAACAGAGAATTTAAAAAAAAGAACTCAAAATTACTATCTCATTGCGCTTAGGTCTTTCTTAAAATACTTAATGAAGCGCAATATCACCTCACTTTCCCCCGAACGAATTGAACTTGCAAAGGTTCCGGAGCGTTCACTTGATTTAATCACCGCAGACGAGCTCAGGCGCCTTCTTAAGGCACCTGAAGGAGAAACGTTGGTAGCACTTCGAGATAAAGCCATGCTTGAACTCTTTTTCTCAACAGGATTGCGTGTTTCTGAACTCGCTTCCCTTTCTCGTGACATCGATCTCTCCCGTGATGAATTCTCTGTCCGAGGGAAAGGAGAAAAAGTGAGAGTCGTTTTTCTTTCAAGCGAGGCAAAAAAAAGTATTGAAGTATATTTAAAAAAACGAGGAGACATGGAAGACGCTCTTTTTGTGAATGTGGCTAGAAATAAGGGTAAAAATGAAGAAAAGCGTCTCACCGCGCGCTCTATTGAAAGAATAGTAAAGCGGTATGCGATTAAAGCTGGTATATCAAAAAAGGTAACCCCTCACGTTATTCGCCACAGCTTTGCAACAGACCTACTTCAAAATGGTGCCGATTTGCGCTCAGTGCAGATGCTCTTAGGTCACGCAAACATTGCCACAACTCAAATTTATACCCATGTCACCGATAAACACCTTCATGATGTTCACAAAAAGTTTCACAACAAGAGAAGCTAATGTGTGAAAGAGAAAAACTTGTTAGTATAGGCTTGTAATGAAAATAATTTCTTGGAATGTAAACGGGCTTAGGGCGGTTCACAGAAAGGGCGTTATTTCTTGGATATTTGAATCCGAGGCAGACATTGTGTGTCTTCAGGAAACAAAATCTCTCCAAGAGCAACTTCCTCAAGAATTGCAGTCCCCGGTCGGTTTTTCAGCATATTTCAATTCTCCAGATCTAAAGAAGGGGTATAGTGGTGTTGCCGTATATACCAAAACAGAGCCTCTCAATGTGTGGTATGGATTGGGAAGCAAAAAAGATGAAGAAGGGAGAGTTCTGGTTCTTGAATACAAAGATTTCTTCCTTCTCAATATCTATTTCCCAAACGGAGGTGGTGGCCCGGAGAGACTCACTTACAAATTTCAATTTTACAAACAGTTTCTGCAGTACATTGAAAAGCTCAAAAGGCAAAAGCCAGTTATTTTTTGTGGTGACGTCAATACTGCTCATAATGAAACGGACCTTGCTCGTCCGAAAGAGAATGAAAAAAATACAGGGTTTTTGCCAGAGGAAAGAGCTTGGATAAGTGAAGTTATAGAGAGTGGATACCTCGATATGTTTCGAGTGCTACACCCGGAAAGCAAAGATGCCTATACATATTGGGATATGAAAACTTTCGCTCGAGATAGGAATGTTGGGTGGAGGATTGACTATTTTTTTGTTTCAGAAAATATAGCAAAAAGTATTAAAAAAGCTGAAATCCTAAGTGAAATATACGGTTCTGACCATTGTCCGATTAGTATCGAAGGGGATCTTTCTTTATAGGACATATTGTTATCCACAGATAAAGTCTTTATGTCCTTTACTGTGTTATACTAGTCGTTGGAAGCTTCGATGGTGGTCTCAAGGACATAAGTTGAAGCATTAGTTCTTTACGAGACTCGAGTCTCGGAAGAGAGTTTGGTTTCTTGATACTTCCTCAGGGTGTACATGTCCCCAATCTTCACTATATTTATTTTTTGGACATTCCATCTGAAGTTGTAGAGAACACTGGTCTCCCCTTCCACAGCCACCTTTTGCGACCGCAACCGCAGGGTGGCTTTTTGTTTTTCCTACTGTACGTGATATTTTTTTTGTATATTTTTTTTGTGTTTTTCTTCCTCTCCTTCCTTTTTCTCCATCCCTTTTTCTCCTAATATTTTGAGCTCTCCGTCAGCCATTTTTGAGAGTTCAAATGCCTTATTTTCGAGGATTTCTCGAGTATTAATGGCAGGATTTTCAAGAGCTTCTTCAAGAAGAGCATGTAGAATATGGCCTATTCTAGGCCCAGGGGGGATTTTTGTTATTTCCATAACCCTTGCCCCATCTATCTTCAGCATTCCTACTGATACAGGATCTCGCATCACCTCTTCAATCATTGATTTATACTTTCGGAGTCTATACGGGCTTTCTTTCGGTCTTCCTGTACCTATTCTGTCGCAGATTCGTATATTTATAAGGTCCCAAATATTGTCTTGTCCTACTTTAGATACGATCCTGCGGACAGCGGAATGAGTAATTTGCTCTGTATCAGAAAAAAACATGTGCCAACGCACTAGTTTCGCTACACGCTCTATCATTTCTTTTGGAAATTTTAAATCTTTCAGTATTTTTTTTGTGGTTCTCTCCCCCACAACCTCGTGTCCATAAAAAGTCCATTCATCTTTTTCTGGAGACCGTCTTCTTGTCGCTGGTTTAGAAATATCGTGAAGGAGGGCCGCCAAACGGATATGGAGAGGCCATTCTTTGTCAGCCGCGTGCTGAAGAGATTTTAAAAGGTGTGTCCAGACATCAAAGGCATGCGCTTTGTTCTGCTCGATTCCGATTGATTCTTCGAGTTCTGGAATAATAAACGGCATAAGACCAAGCTTTTGGGCCGTAATCAGGCCTTCCATAGGGTTCTTTGATTCTAAAATTCTTATCAGTTCATCTCGTATCCTTTCTTTTGCAATATTTTTGAGTAAAGAAGCATTCTCTTGTATGGCCTTTTCTGTTACCACTTCTATCTCAAAACCAAGCTCTGTACGCAGGCGAACCGCTCTCATAATTCTTAAGCCGTCCTCTTCAAATCGCTTTGTTGGATCTCCCACAGCTCGGATAATGCCCTTTTGTATATCAAGTCTCCCAGAAAACGGGTCAACGACAACATTTTTTCCTATATTTAAGGCTATGGCATTTACAGTGAAGTCCCTTCTTTGAAGATCATCTTCTAAGGTGGCATTAAAGGAAACAGAATCTGGACGACGATTATCAGAGTATTTTCCTTCTGTTCTGTACGGTGTTACTTCTATTATTTTTACCGTATCATCCACACTTTGCTCATTAACCACCCCAACGGTTCCGTATTCGTTTTCGTAAAAGGTTTTTTCAAAAAGAGAAATGATGTCTTCAGGTTTCCCATTTGTTGTGATATCCCAGTCTTTTGGTTTTTTATTAAGAAATAGGTCACGAACGCATCCACCCACTAAATAGGCCTCAAATCCTTGTTTTTCAAGGATTTGAGTTATTCGTGAAACTTCTTCAGGAATAAAAAATGGATTTTCCATACAAAAATATTCTAGCACCGCAATACCTTTTTTCATAATTACGGCCTAAAATTTGAATAATTACTCCCTAGGCGGTATGATTGGTCCGGTTGCACCCGTAGTGAAATGGATATCACACCGGTCTTCGGAACCGTTATTGTGGGTTCGAATCCTGCCGGGTGCACAAAGACACAAATACCTGCCCTGAGGCAGGTTTTGTGCTTTGTGCAAGACGGAGACCGACGGGTCGAGTCGGGGTCGCACAAAAATTCAGCAGAATTTTATGTGTGACCACAAAGACACAAATACAAAGACACAAATACCTGCCCTGAGGCAGGTTTTGTGCTTTGTGCAAGACGGAGACCGACGGGTCGAGTCGGGGTCGCACAAAAATTCAGCAGAATTTTATGTGTGACCACAAAGACACAAATACAAAGACACAAATACCTGCCCTGAGGCAGGTTTTGTGCTTTGTGCAAGACGGAGGCATGTTTATCAGTAGATAAACAGCCGAGACGGGCGATTAGTAAATCGTGTTGGGAGACTTCGCGGAAATTCCAAGCGACGGCGAGGAATTTACCGTGACCACAGTATCAGGTTATTTTTGCTTTTGGATCAAATTAAGCTATAATTCTTGCCACTGCGGGATTAATTTAATGGTAGAATGGCAGTTTTCCAAACTGTAAGTGGGAGTTCGATTCTCCCATCCCGCACAGAACATAAGAGCTCTTTTTCAGTCATTTAGTTAGTAGTGTCCCTAAACCAAAGAAATATCTGACTGATACACCACTTTTCTGGGTGTATATTTTCCCAAAGTGTTTTTATAAAAAAGTCATATAACAAGCAATTATTTGACCATATATGTTAAAAAAGTTAAGAAATTGGGGATAACATTGGGGATACTGTGTATAAAAGACTGTCTTTTATGGGTCTATCTGAAAGACTTTTTTATAAAAATAGGCCTTAAAACATAGATTTTCTACGTTTCATAAGTAACATTAGTTTCACGTGAAACGTATTATTGCTTATGAAACAATAAATTACTAAAATGAAGACGGAAAAGAGAAAAATTGGTGATTTTGGTGAGAATATTGCTTGTAAGTTTCTCATGAAACGTGGATTTACCTTATTAGAGAGAAACTATTTAAAACCTTGGGGAGAGATAGATATTGTCGTTATAAAGGAAGGGATAGTTCACTTCGTTGAAGTAAAGACGATAACTAGAGATTTTAATGTTACTCGTGAAACAGATGATTACTATAGACCAGAGGAAAATGTTCATCCGGCGAAACTTCAAAGATTAAGTAGAACTATTCAAACATATATGCTTGAACGAGGAAGAGAGGGAGATTGGCAATTTGATGTGGTTGTAGTTCTCGTTTCAAAAGATTTTACTCGAGCGAAAGTTCAGTTTTTGGAGAATATTGTCCTTTAGAATTAGTTAATTTGTTAAGCAAGTTAGCGTTTTTTTTACCCTATGATACTATAGACAGCGCTATACACGGGGCGTGGTGTAACGGCTAACATGCCTGTTTTGGGAACAGGTGACTCCGGGTTCGAATCCCGGCGCCCCGACAAATGTTTTGTTTCGTGGGGCGTAGCAAGCCAAAAGTTTGGCTTGTGTCGGGATTCGAAAAGCTTATCCCATATTCGCCGAAGGCGAATGGGAAAGCTGTACTGTTCCTGTAAGGAAAGAATCCCGGCGCCCCGACAAATGTTTTGTTTCGTGGGGCGTAGCAAGCCAAAAGTTTGGCTTGTGTCGGGATTCGAAAAGCTTATCCCATATTCGCCGAAGGCGAATGGGAAAGCTGTACTGTTCCTGTAAGGAAAGAATCCCGGCGCCCCGACCGGATGAAGATGAGGGGGCTGTTGAGGCCAGCAGTCATAAGTACAGGAATAAGATGAAGACAGGCAACCTCTCAAGATCTGACATTCTCAAATTTCGGAACACAATTTGGGATTTTTATAAAAAACACGGCAGAAGTATGCCTTGGAGGGGGGAGAGGGATCCTTTTAAAGTTCTTGTTTCCGAAATCATGCTTCAACAGACACAGGTTTTTCGTGTCATTCCAAAATATAATCAATTTATAAAAACTTTTCCAAATATAGGCACCTTGGCGAAGGCCCCGCTTTCTGATGTGCTTACCCATTGGAGTGGTTTGGGGTATAACAGAAGGGCACTATTTCTTCAAAAAATGGCACGAGAAGTTGTTTTAAAACATAAGGGAGTGTTACCACAAGAAATAGAACAACTCATATTATTGCCTGGGATTGGAAAGGCTACGGCGGGTTCGATTTCCGCTTTTGCATTTAATAAACCAGTTGTTTTTGTTGAAACCAACATACGAAGGGTTTTTATTCACTTCTTTTTTCCAAATAAAAAGAAGGTAAGTGATAAAGAGATAATGGTTTTGGTTGAGAAAACGCTAGACAGAAAGAATCCTCGTCTCTGGTATTACGCGCTCATGGATTATGGGGCAATGCTTAAGGAGACAATTGCAAATCCCAATAAAAGAAGCCTACACTACACGAAGCAATCAAAATTTACTGGTTCTAATAGGGAAATACGGGGGGCTATTATAAAATATATTACAAAATATAAGAAAGCTTCAATAAAAAAATTTATACAGCAGCTTTCTTTTGACAGAGAAAGGCTAGATGTGGCACTCGTTGGACTTATGCGGGAAGGGATGATTGCAAAAAAGAAAGGAGTTTACATAATTCAAAATGACATTTAAGAAAACAAAAGAAAATTTTATTTGTGAACATTGTGGCGTGGATGTTCTGGGGAGCGGGTACACGAATCATTGTTCGAAATGTTTGTGGAGTAAGCATGTTGATGTTGATCCCGGAGACAGACTTGCTACCTGCGGGGGTGTTATGGAACCAGTCGACGTAGAAAATCACCACGGAAAGTTTCGGGTCATTCATGCATGCACACTGTGCGGGTTTCAGAGGCCAAGCCCAGTAGTTCCAGAGGATAATTTTGATGTGGTCTTAAAAATTGCAGAAATAGCCGCCAAGAGAAAAGAGAATTCGTTGCGATAAGGGGGTCTTTTTGTTAGGATAGCTCTTACTGCGGGTGTATTTTGCGGGCTTGCCTCGCCGAAGCACAGCCGAGGGCGGGTATGGTTCAATGGTAGAACAACTGGTTGCCAATCAGTAGATGGGAGTTCGATTCTCCCTACCCGCACAAAATAAAAAATCATCAGTTTTTGCTGGTGATTTTTCATTTCTGTTAACAGGGTAGAGTAAGCAAATGGCTTTGCTTGCGTGGAGAATCGAAGGCCGGAATATATCGCGAAGCGATTATGAGGCGGGGTCGCGACCGAGCGGAGCGAGAGTTGTGACCGATTCTCCCTACCCGCACAAAATAAAAAATTTAAGGTTTGTTTCGATTTTTTTGCGCAAAGTTTTAAAAATCAAACAAAAAACCACCCACACGGGTGGTTTTTTGATGACTCTGTAAAATTATTATTTTACGGCGTCCTTCAATGCTTTTGCTGCGCGGAACTTAGGAACACGCATAGCAGAAACTTGGATTGTCTCTCCGGTTCGCGGGTTTCGTGCTTGTCTTGCTGCGCGAGTCTTTGTTGAGAAAATTCCAAGACCTGCGATTGAGACTTCACCCCCCTTCTTTAATGTACTAACAATGGTTTCGATAACGTTTTCTACTGCCTGTTCGGCCTGAACTTTTGTTCCACCGATTGTTGCGTGTACAGATTCTACGATTCCTTGTTTATTCATAAAAATAATAAATAGTTTTTAATAATGAAATCTATATCTCCGCTCCTCATCTAGTGAAACCCTCGCTTCAGCTAGCTCAAAGGTATGGAAACATTATATAGTAGGCCATTTTTTCTGCAAGATGACGCGGAAAATTAAAAATTACAGAACAAAAAATACTATCTTGCAAATTCTATGATGCGGGATTCTCGTATAACAGTCACTTTAATTTCTCCGGGGTATTTGAGCTCGTTTTCAATACGATTTGCCATATCTCGGGCAAGTTTTTTGGCTTCTAAATCAGATATTTCTGTTGGGGTGACAAAAACCCTTATTTCTCGGCCAGCTTGGAGGGCATAGGACTTCTCCACTCCAGGGAAGCTACTTGCTATAGCCTCAAGCTCTTTTAAGCGTTTCAGGTAATTTTCTACTGTATCTCTACGCGCTCCTGGGCGACCCCCTGATATAGCGTCAGCTGTCTGAACGATGATTGATTCAATCGTTTCATACGGGTATTCACCGTGATGTGCCTGCATTGCTTTGACCACATCTTCACCCACCCCAAACTTCTGAAGGATTCTACGGCCAATTTCAACATGAGTTCCAACCACTTCGTGATCCACCGCCTTTCCAATATCATGAAGCAGGGCTCCCGCCTTTGCGACTGCAACATTGGCGCCAAGCTCTTCAGCGAGCATACGAGCAATGTGTGTCATCTCTATAGAGTGCTGGAGGACGTTTTGTCCGTAACTGGTTCTAAAATGGAGACGGCCCAAGATAGCGACAATACGAGGGTCAAGGTTGTATACTCCACATTCGTACACCGCCTGGTCTCCTTTTTCCTTGATAATTTTATTGATTTCTTGTTTCGCCTTCTCTACCGCCTCCTCAATTTTTGCTGGTTGGATGCGCCCATCGAGAATAAGGTTTTCAAGGGCTACACGAGCCACTTGTCTGCGGACTGGGTCAAACGACGAAAGAGTAATAGACCCTGGAGTATCGTCAACGATAACTTCAACTCCCGTTGCCCGTTCAAACGCTTTTATATTTCTTCCCTCCTTTCCGATAATTTTCCCCTTCACTTCGTCCGAAGGGATTGCAACTGTCGTTGTCATAATGTCCGATGGAACAGCTGTTGCGAGACGTTGTATGGTTGTTGCAAGAATTTGTTTTGCCTTCTCTTCGATTTTTTCATTACCAAAAATTTCAAATTTTTGCATTTTTGCAAGCAAGTCCTCTTCCGATTGTTTTTCAAGAATTCGTAAAAGTTCTTTTTTCCCGTCCTCCTTACTCATCGAAGAAACTTTTGTAAGAGCCTCTTCACGCTCTGAAGTTAAACTCTCGGCCCTTTCTTTTAGTGTTTTTACTTCTGAAATTCGATTTTTTAGACCCTCCACTTCTTTATCAATATCTCGTTGTCTGGTATCAAGAAAATCATCTTTTTTAATAAGACGCTCTTCGGTTTTTTGGATCTTTTCTTCTCGTTCTTTAATCTCGGTTCGAGCTTCCCGAAGAGTTTCTTCTGCTTTAGTTTCAGCTTCAGTGGTTATCTTTGATGCCTCACTCTTTGCCTCGAGCATCATTTGTTTTATATCGAGTTCAACTGAACCCTTTTTACCCAAGGAAATAATCCATCGGAGGAAATATCCGAATGCAATACCCGCTGACGCAGCAAGCGTGACGAGAAGCAGTACTATTTTTAATGACATTGGTGCGAAATACTTTCGCGCTTCTCATTTTCCGAGAATCTTAGGATGCGTATCTTTCTTTTTTGTAAGGACTCATACGAGTATAAGATTGTGGTGAAATTCGGTCAGGTCAGGAATTCTCTGAAAACAAAAGGCAAACGTATCAAAATTAAATGAAGTAATGTCCGTATGCTATAGGATTTGAGAATACTTGTAAAGTGTGTCATATGGTGGCCTATTTCGTGCCTTTTTTGACATAACAAAACCCCGATAGCAATTCGGGGCTTTGTTTCTCGGGTATTTTATTTTTTGTAGACCTTGTCGACGATTCCGTATTTGACGGCTTCTTCCGCGTTCATAAAGAAATCTCGATCGCCATCCTTTTCTATTTTTGAAAGAGGTTGGCCGGTATTTTTTGCAAGGATTTTGTTGAGTGTCTCGCGGTTCTTAATTATTCGCCTTGCGCTAATTTCAATATCGGTTGCTTGTCCCTCTGCGCCACCGTGTGGTTGGTGAATCATAATTTCTGCGTTGGGAAGCGCGAAACGTTTACCTTTTTCTCCAGCAGAAAGAATCACGGCGCCCATTGAGGCGGCTAGTCCCATGCAGACTGTGGAGACCGCCGGCTTGATGTGGTTCATCGTGTCGACAATCGCAAGTCCGGCGGTTATCACACCTCCAGGTGAATTTACATACAAAGAAATATCTTTCTTTGGGTCTTCAGATTCAAGAAAGAGAAGTTGGGCAATAACAATGTTGGCAACATAATCATCGATCGGTCCTCCGAGGAAAATAATACGCTCACGAAGCAGGCGAGAGTATATATCGTACGCCCGTTCTCCAAACTGTGATTTCTCTATGACTGTAGGTATTAACATGGTTGGTTAGCTAATAGCTCATAGTTGTTAGCTATTGGTAGTAAAAGGAATAGTACCTGAAAGGTAAAAAATTGTAAAATTCCCTTTTCGTGGTTATAGTGTCTATACTAAAAGCTATAAGCTACTCACTATCAACTAATTTTATGAGACTCCATCGCTTCTTTATGTCGGAGGAAATAGGGGATACGCGTGAGCTCGTTATTCACGACCCCGCCTTGTTTCACCAGCTGAAAAACGTCTTTCGTTTTACTGTTGGTGGACAGGTGATTCTGCTCGACAATACAGGGTACGAATATCACGCGCTTGTCGCTTCCTTTGAGCATGGGGCGGTAACTTTTTCTATTGTTTCAAAAAAGGAGAGTACACATATTCCTCCGCGCGAAGTTTATTTGTTCTGTTCTCTTATAAAGAAAGATAAATTTGAATGGATTCTTGAAAAGGGGGCAGAGCTTGGAGTAACAAAATTTATTCCTATTATTTCTGACAGAAGCGAAAAAAAAGATTTAAATTTGGAGCGAGGAGAAAAGATTCTCAAAGAAGCCTCGGAACAATCAGAGCGAGCGATGATTCCAAAGCTTTCTTCACCGGTCAATTTTGAAGAGGCTTTGAAACAAGAATTTCCATTGTTCGCGTTTGACCCAAAGGGAGATGTATTCACGATAGAACATACACACACCTTTTCTCCAATCGGTATATTCATAGGGCCTGAAGGAGGGTGGACAGATAGAGAAATTTTTCTTTTCAAACAAAATGATGTGCGGGTGCACTCGCTTGGCCCACTTGTTCTAAAGGCAGAGACAGCAGCAATAGCGATTTCTGCTCTGATTCTCCTTCAATAACAGGTTCCCTATTTCTGGTTTTCTAGAAATTCAAACACTTTTTCATTTGAGAGAATCATGGCCACATAGGCGCGTGCTCGTACTGGGTCGGCGTCTGTATACATCATCAGAATTTTTTCGGTTTCTCCACGTACCTTCTCTTCATCAGGAAGAATTCTTTCTTCATCTGCGATTTTGCTTATTACAAGATGTGCTTTAGCTTTTTTCTCCGCAGTTTCTGTCCACTCCTGTCGAATCTGTCCCTCTGTTTTTTGAGCAGTTTTTAAATAGTCTGCGTATGAAAGACCCGCACGTTCGATGTCACTTTTAAATTCAAGAAGCATTTTCTCGAGTTCACTTTCAATCAATACTTGGGGTGTATCTATTTTTGTTTCACTTAAAATGGTTTCCATAATCGCAGTTCTCTTTTTTTCCTTGGTGCGGTTCCTCTTCTCGGTTCCAAGGTTTTCTCTAATTTTTTCTTTTAAATCAAGTAAGTTTTTAAAATCACCCATTGATTGTGCAAAGGCATCGTCTACTACCGACCAATCTTTCTCCTCGATTTTTGGTTTCGTGTGGTCATGTTCAGCGCCACCTTCGTGGAGTTTCAAGTGGGCTTGATGTTTTTGCATTTCAAGCAAAACGTCTTCAACTTCTTTTTCTGTTACGTCCAGATTTTCTTCCTTTGCAATTTCTTGTTTGGCTATCGTTTTATACAAAGGGAGAGAAAATATAGGAACTACGCTCATGCGAACAATAAATCCAAGAGGATTTCCTTTTGCTAGTTTTGTTATCTGTATGCGGGGCCTCCCGATAAATTGAATCTTTTTTTCGACGATAATTTTCGGGTATTCAAGATCGAGTGCAGTGTGTGCGGCTTCTTCTAATATAGAAAGTTCACCAACTCTTTGGATAAGAATTTCTTTGGGGACTTTTCCTTTTCGAAATCCAGGGAATTCGGCGTTCTTGCTCATTGATTCGAGCACACTTTCAAAACATTCGAGAAGGAATGAGGCCTCAATTTCACCCACGATTTCAATTTCTGATTTGGGGAGTTCTTTGATTTCAATATTTGTATAGTGTTTTTCCATACGAATTTCTAGTCTATAGAAAAGGGGTCTCTGGTGCAAGCAAAATCCCCGTTTTGGCGGGGATTTTGCTTGAGCACACTTCTCGCTTTTATTTATGGAGTAACACTCGCTGCGGCAGCGCTCACACTGGCTGCCTCCGAGCCAAGGGTATCTAAGTTTGTGGCATTCAAATCTGCTTGGATGGAACTCGTATCGTCCGTTGTTCCTTGTGTTTGCATGGTCTGTAATTCTTGATTGAATTGAATGGTATCACTCGTTTGGCCAGCGGTTGTTGTTTCTGTTTGGGTTGGGGTTGGGACAGCTTTTTGTTTTTCCGCCCGTTGTCCCCAGAAGTAGAGGCCTCCAAGCACAATAACCGCGATGATTACGATGATGCCGATTGCTGGTCCGACTGACCGTTCCTCATTTATCTGAGGTGCTGGCTGTATCGGTTGCATTGGTTCGTTTGTATTTTCTGGTCCCATAAATATTTTAAATTAATTTACTAATTATAGTATCACACAAGAAGAAACTAGTTCGCAGATCGAGAAGAATCTTCAGTACTTGTTGCATGCGGTTCTGGGTTCAGTTCCCGGAGTATCTTCACAGCCTTCTTGAGGGACGTTCGCGCACTCTCAAGTTCTCCACGGATAGTGTTTGCAAGTTCCCGGAGGCCACTGAATCTCTCTTTTGGTGTTGTGGTTGCTACAGCTTCGTTTATTAATCCTGGGATTTTTGCTATGTCGGTCTTTGCTTGTTCAATCTTTGCTCGCGCATCAGATACAGATTTCTCTGCGAGAGAGGTGTCTTTTCCGTTGGCTTTTACCTTGGCAATGCGAGAATCAACTCTGTCGGCAATTTTTACCAATCGCTCGAGAGCTGTGTTGAAGCGTTTTATCATCTGGTCAACAAGTTTCCCAACACGCTCATTTACAAATTGAACGCGTTCAGCTTTAATTTTTTCACGCTCCTGACTAATTGATGTTTTTATCTCACCCCTTTTTTGCTGTAGTTCAGTTCGTACTTCTTGACGTTTGTCTTGAAGCTCTCCACGCAAGGTTTTTATTGTACTAGTTCCTTCTGCAGATACGTGAAATGCAAAGATTGTTATTGCGAGAGCAAAAACAAACGCAGGAAGCTTAGAAAGAAAAGTTTTTATGATTATTCTCATTGTTTGTTATTAACGAATTAATATGGGTTCACGATTGAAGACGGAACAAACATTCCAATCTTACCGATAAAAGTATACTACAAAGAGGCCCTTTTTGAGAAGAGAAAAATGAAGCCCAAGGTAGGCCTTATTTTTTCTATCCTTTTCTTATGGAATAATACCGTGTCAATAACTTATACTGTTTTTAAATTTACTATTTTTATTTTTCTTGGGAAGGGTTTTCTTCTGAACCGTGTATGTCGAGCACCTTTTTTTCTTCACTTGGAGTTTCAGCGGATGCTTCTGCAAGATTCTCTCCTTTTGTTGACTGTATATCGATTTTCCAACCAGTGAGCTTTGCGGCCAGTCTCACATTCTGTCCTCCACGGCCGATAGCGAGGGACTGTTGTTCTTCGGAAACCTGAACTCGAGCTTCTTTTGTATCTTCATTTGTTTCTACAGAGAGAACTTTTGCAGGAGAAAGAGCGTCCTCGATAAACTTCTTTATATCGGGAGACCATTCGATAATATCAATCTTTTCCCCCCCGAGCTCGCTCATAACAGTTGAAACACGAACTCCGCGCTGACCAACAAGGGACCCAACAGGGTCAACGTGGTCGTCTTTAGAGTGGGCAGCGATTTTGCTACGAAAACCGGCTTCACGAGCGATTGCTTTTATTTCCACAACACCATTTGCGATTTCAGGAGCTTCTTGTTCAAAAAGTTTTTCAAGAAATTTTGGATGAGAGCGAGACAGACGCAAAAATATTCCACGCGGAGTTTCCTCTACTCTGTAGAGGAAGGCTCGAATACGTTCACCTTGAGCAAAGCGTTCTCCCGGGATCTGTTCTTCGTAGGGAAGTATGCCGGTTGCACGTCCCATATCTACAAAAATATTTCCGCGCTCAAGTCTCTGTACTGTTCCCGAGACGATTTCGCCTTCATGTGTTCCGAATTCTGAAAGTACTGAAACCTTTTCAGCTTCTCGAATTTTCTGCATGATAACCTGTTTTGCAGTTTGAGAGGCGATTCTTCCAAAATCACTTTTGTTTTCGAGAGGAAAGATGATTTCTTCATCAAGGGCAACATCGCGTTTTATTTTCTTCGCATCTTCTATAAGGATATGATGTTCTGGATTATAGAAAACTCGTTCGTCTCCTTCGGCGCGTTCCACTTCAGTTCCTTCTTCTTCAAAGATAACTTTGCTTTCGTCAGCAACTTTTTTTACTTGGAGAAATTCTGTTTTTCCAGAGTTTAAGTCAAATTTTGCACGGATAATCTGGCCTCGTTTTCCGTATTCTTTTTTGTACGCGGTAGCGAGTGCCATCTCTATGGCTTCTATGATTTTTTCTTTTGGTATTCCGCGCTCTTCTTCAAGTTGTTCAAGTACGGAATGAATTACTTTAAGGTCAAACATGTGTATGTATTTGTTTGTATTAATAGAACGAGTCCGCCTTTCGGGCGAACTCATACTTGGGAATCATTGTACACCTTTTTCATTTTTGGGTCAACTTATTAAAGTTTTTAAAAAAGATCCCCAGAGTAGCAAAGCTACCCTGGGGATCAACATTTCTCTTGTGGACGTTAACAAAATCCACTGGAAACATACACTTCCTACTACTCAGCACGCAAGGTGCTTGCCAGTCCGAACTGAGCGCCGGTCGTAATCTGGATGCGACGCACGGACTCGAAGAGCTGGATGTAAGTGGCATCTCCGGCACTTGTCTCATGAGTAACGTTGCCACCAAGAGGGCCACCGACAGGGCAGTCAAACATCACTGTGGGGAAGTTGCAACCGTGGCCACCACCCAAGGTGTGGATGATTTCATGCTGGCCAAGACCAGAATTGGAAAATTGAACATTTCCCCTGATGGAAACACTTCCCCAGTTGAGGTACGGCCCGCCACCAATTGTGCCGGACCCAGCCAGGCCTGAGTAGATTATAGCTGTATCAACGAAAACTCGGATGCCACTTCTCGGAGGGAGTATCTGCGAGAGATTTGCTGGAATGTAGACCTTCCCCAATCGAGCAGCACTTTCTGGGGCCGGTCCATTCCACCATGCGATTGAATCGCTGGATGAAATCGGACTGGTGGTGCGAGTGCGATCAAAGGCCATGAGGATAGTGTCGCTTTGCCAGACACCCCCACTAAGATTAGGCAAGTACATGTAGGGTCTGGTTGGCGTCGGCATTTGAGTAAGGCCGATATTGACATCCACCAGTGTCCCTGCGTACATGCCCTTGGGATTCCACTGCCTAGGTGAGAGAACAAAACCCAGAGGTGTGCTCAGAGCAAAAGTTGTTGTGGTATCAGCCAGTGACGGCTTCCAAACTGTGTTCGCACTAACCGAGTCGACGGCGATGTGTAGAGAGGCACTCCACTGATCTCTTACCACAATGGGGGCAGGGACGATTATCAGTCCTGCACCATCTGAAACCACTGAATCTATCCAGGAACCAGAGGATAGTACCACTGGAATTCCAGAAACAGACCCAATCGAACCAGCACCATACAGGTGAATTGTTATGGTAACGGCTGGTGTTACGGTCACAACAACCGAATCAGTCACACTTTCACCAGCGCCCGAACACTCCACCGTGTAGGTTGTTGTTTGTGTCGGAGTGACAGTGAAACTACCAGACACTGGAGTTCCTTCTGGAATCCTGATGCAGGAATCAGAATTCGTTTGCTGAATGGTTATGGTCGATGTTAGACCATTCCCTCCTTCAACCGAAGTCGGATTTGCCGACAGTTGAACAGTTGGAGGACACATGCTAGAAGCAGTCGCAGTCACTGAGGTTTTGGAAGAATTCCCAACAGCATTGAATGCATCAACTTGGTACGTGTGAGAGCTCCCAAGAGCAAGCCCAGTGTCCACCCACGCTGTCGTGGTTACAGTCTTCGGCGCACTGTCGGTGTCACGATAGACGTGATACCCAGTGGCACCCCTTGAGGCAGTCCAGGAAACCGTGAGTTGTCCTGAACCGCATACTCCAGGGGTTACCCGAACGTTTGTGGGAGACGCTGGCACTGTTGGTGATGGAGGCGGAGGAGGACCAGTGGTATCTCCACCACCAGAACACGACAGAACAATCAATGCACTAACAATGAGATAAGCATTCGAGAACCGCATAAACACTCCTTGCCTTGTAGGCGTATATGTATGTGAAAGAGCGTGTCGTCTAGTCTTTTCTTACCACAGTATACGGCATGTTGTAAAGGGTTGATACAGTTGTCCCCACCACTTCCACTCCCTTAAAATCCAAGACTAACTGAAGATGATATACTAAACAATCATATACGGAGTCGGAACCGTTCTTTAGCAATAAGTTAACGTTTTTCATACACAATACATATATGGAACCAACAATGCCTGTAGAGCCAAAGAAATCACAAAGTATTATTTTTATTGTTGCGTTGTTTGTGATTCTTTCTTTCATTACCTATTTTGTATATGTAAGCAAAATGGGTAAAAATAGTTCTGCGGGTTTGGACAACAAGGTGACTCAAAATATTACTAAAGAGAACATTGTATTCAAGGCTGTGAATGTGTCATCCGCAAAGACGGAGTCCGATAAATTACCTTCTGGGCTTTCCGCTTCTATCCCAGTAGAAACGAAAGGGATATTTTTAAGTGATTCTAAAACTTATACTGACAGAAGCGCGCCAGTTACGGTTTATACTGTTAATTACACCACAACCAAGTCTGTTTCAGAGAAGTATGGAGAATATCTAACCTACATGACAAAGAATGGTTTTGTGTTCAGCACAAATGGAAAGGACAAAATAAATCACGTACTCAACGGAACCAAGGATGGCAATACACTCTTGGTTGTTGTGACATCTTCGGGGGGGAAGACCGTTGTGCAGTTGAGTTATACAGAAGTAAAATAAATTTCACTATTATATGAAAAATACACGAAATATCATTGCTTTACTCATTATGAATAAAAAATTTATTCCAATTTTCATATTCTCCCTCTTTTTCCTTTTAGGAGTGGGGAGTTTCGCAGTAAATCACATACACGCGGCCATGCAATGTCCCCCCGATGGTGCGCCTTGTTTCAGTGGAGGTGGAGGTGGAGGTGGAGGTGGAGGTGGAGGT